>Ga0065711_1035617_pt1 | contig 22052 bp, 15 predicted proteins | sample Hoacrofraction12_FD_59098 | JGI IMG/M metagenome (GOLD analysis project Ga0065711, IMG submission 59098) | Hoatzin crop microbial communities from Cojedes, Venezuela - Epithelial fraction 12 v2 (version 2) | ecosystem: Host-associated > Birds > Digestive system > Esophagus > Crop | place... | reverse complement strand
GCCTTGCTGAAGTCTAGGTAGACAACATCCACGGCTCTCCCTTCATCTACCCAGCCAGTCATGCCATCATAGAAAGCTATTAGATTGGTCAGGCATGATTTCCCCTTGGTGAATCCATGCTGACTGCTCCTGATAACCTTCTTTTCCTCCAATATTATTTATGTAGCTGTGGTCATTCTGTCCCTATGGGCCGCAGTACTGCTGGTGGAACTGGATAGTGTTGCCAGCAACGGAGGAGGAGGATGTCACCAGTTGATCTTGATAATTTAGCACACCTGATGCTTATATAGCATGTTAGATCCCCAAAACACTGGGCAAGCAGTGATATGGTAATGTGAATTCACATTTTATGTCAGAATAACCATTGGGCATCCCAATGTAAAAGTGTAAGTTGGTACCTGTGCTTGATTTGAGTACTTTTAGTACTACCAAGACTTTACAAAGGTGGGAAAAAACAGCTTTTGGCGAAATGTACATCCTGATACTGCACAGTTTCTCTGGAAATCAGACTCCAGGCATTAGCAACTCCCCAGGACACAGTCACAGTGCATCATCTCAACAGTCGAGATGTACAGACTAAAAGCAAGACAACCTCATCTTTTTCAAAGGCAAAGCTATTTTGAGATCCGGCCTGCCAATAATGTACTAATGGATATTTTCAGGTCCTGGCTTCTGACATCTGTAGCTCACTGACAGCAGTGAGTTTCCTCTCACCGAATGATAACTGTGTCCAAGAGACAAACAAATCTGTTTGGTTTATCTCTGAGGCTACCTTATATCTTGGTCTCGACTGCTACCTGTTTCTCTCACTCCCTCTCACTCTCTCTCTCCATGTTTCTTTCCTTGCCTGGCAGTTGAAAAAAAGCAAGAAAGGACAAGCAGTGTCTTCAGATTTGCCACTTTGGGGAGACAAAAGGAACTTCATACTATTAGTATCTGTAGGCAGCCTCCACATAGATGTGAAAGCTCTCCTGGAACACAAAATGCGTTCTGCCTCCCTGCTTTCCACCTCCCAACAAGTCATCCTCATCAGCTGTCAGAAAGCATTAAGTGCTGTGGAGAAACTAGGGATTTAAATGCTGCTATGGAAAATAGATATATGAAATTATAATAATTATCATTGTACTTTTACCATATTGCAGTATATAATTGAAGGGTGATTTAAAGAAAAAAAAAAAAAGCATTAGCCAAGCTTTTAAATCTGTTAGGAAACAAAGATAAAACATGCACTTTTCTCCGTGTTTCTCATCACTTTATTTCTGAAGAGGGAAAATGGCTGAAAGTTGAAATTATGTGTTTCTCCCAGGTCCAGCTCTCATGAAGTGTTGGTACCCAGTATTTGGATTTTATTTACTTGTATTCTGAGTATTTGAAGTCTGCAGGCTGATCACGTTCTGTGAAGATTTTCCTCAAGCTCATATGGCCATATGAGGTCTCTGCCACATGTCTAAATTTTTGTTTAATTACCATGTGTCCCCTAAGACCTGGGTATCACTTGTAGTGTACCAGCTGCTAGTCTGCCACAGATACAAGGTAATGCAACACAGCTCACACCACTGTGAAAATGAAACACGGTGCCCAAGGACTGCCATCAGACCTAGCCACGCAGGCATTAGGAAACTTGGGGTTTTTCCTCTCTCTGCCACTCATCTGCTGTGCAAGTTCGGGCAAAACACTTCAACCAGTCCTCTTCTCCCTTTTACTTTCTTCTCTCTCTTGTTTACTTAGGTTAGAAGAACTTGAAGGATCATATGCACTTGTTAGCTCTAGACTTCCCCATACAAAGAATTCCTATGTTTGTTGGGGTTTGCATCCAGCCAAGATATGAAACTTATGCTTCATATGACCTTAGAGAGTGCTCTTGTGAAGACAGCCATACATGTAAGTAGCGTGAGCTCGATGAGGGGATTACATGTTAACCACAGCAAGACCAGTGAATGGTACAGTGCCTGAGCGCAGAAAACAATAAGCATCAGTCTTAAATATTCCTAATTGAATCTGACTCCTAACTAAACCACTGCTATGAGTCACAGAGTAAATACGTTTCTCAATCAGAGACAGTAAAATATAATTGGAGTCAGCTTGTTGTTATTGATTAGAACATAACGCACTAGACAGCGTCCTTTTCCATGCACTCTATTTATAGCGTGTGCATCATGGAACAGTCATCACAGCTTTTCCATCCTCATTGCACAACCAGGAACAAAGCACTAAACACGCATTCCTGTTAGCACACTAACTCAGGCGTCTAAAAAATGACAGGGACTAAAGTCAGTCTGGAGAATTCAGCATTTCTGTAAGAATCTATCCAAGTAGAGTGAAATCCAAGGAAAAAGGGGTGTGATTTTGGAAGGGGTGTTAGCTTTCTCTATATGGGGTGTGCTACACATTGAAGACATGGTATGTATATTTACACTGCCAAAAACATTTATGGGGCAGATGGCACTATACACAAGTCTTTTCTCCCTGCAAAAGCGGCTCTGTGCCCAGCTCTGCAGCTTTCCCTCCACTCCCTCCATGAACCTGCAATCCCAGGAGAGCCTTTCTCAAAGAGGCTTGCAGTGGAAAGCCAGGCTTATGTTCTGCCAGACCCAATTCACATTAAACTGTGATCAGCTGAATGAGGTACATACTAACATAAGCAGGAAAGTACCTTTAGGCTAATGCAGTACAACTGCGTGCACAACCAGAGAGAAACTAATGTGCTGCCAAAATACTTTCCGTACCCCTTGCTTTGAATGCCATGGCGTGTTGGACTGTGAGGCTGCTGTCTCTCCTGCTGCTGCAGGGTTCCAACAGCGCAGTATCACATGAAGCCTCTGATTTAGAGCCTGCTTACTGCAGAGGACACAGCAAGTTGCCGTCTCAGGAACGAGGTGTACGTAGGCCCAGACTGACGCTATGACAGCACGATGCATTCCCAGAGCAAACAGCAACTCTATCGCTCTTGAACAAGTCCATTTCATCTAATGTTAGGAGTAATCTCACAGAGCCCCAAAGGTGAGTTTAGCAGATGTTTGCTATCACACAGAGCCCTTCTCTGTGACACGAAGCAGGTGGTTAATAATCAGGGTCCCAACGGGGCAAAGCATGACTGACTGCTGAAGTCAAACGTGCCCGGGTAGTTCACTGAACTGGAGCCAAAGGATGGAAAAGGTGATAGCAAAGAAAACGTTCAGCTGAAAAAGAAGAAAAGAAACATGTTACTGGAAATACTCGTGACAATTCTTTCAAGTTCCTATATGCCAATATAGTCTTTATTTTTTCCCTGCTTGCACCCTAGCATAGCTCTGCAGAGCTAAGCTGGAGTGATTCACCCTGGAGGGGTCTCTATTTCGGTGGAAGTTACTTTAGAAGCATAATTTGTTCTGATGGTTGGTAGTAATTGTCTACTTTTCTGGAAGAGAAAGTGATTAGTATTTAAAAGTGAGTAGCAAGCAGCAGTGGAAGAAGACCTACAATAAACTCTGTTGCTTACTAGCTCTGAGCAAATGCAGCTTGCTCCAGATTGCGCATCCTTCTGCTACAACAGACCCGGGACCTCCGAGCACCACAGAGCAATGCGCACCTGCTATAAATAGCCACCGAGGGCTGTTTGAGAGTCTTCTGAAGGTACGAAATATTTTTGCAGGACTAGATCTTTCATTTGTCCTTCATGATATGACACAGCATGAAATTATATTGCTATGATGTATTAACTTGGATATTTTAGGCCCGGCTGTCATTTAGAGCAAAATAGGCAGTAAAAGCACCAATCAAGTTGATACAGAATTTATGCCCACTTCAAGATCTTTCACACTTTCTGTACCTTGTAAAATGTGCCAAAGGCGGTCATGTTCCTCAGTGACTTGCTTGTTGTACTCTGTGTTCCGTGTGGCCTCAGTGGCACTGGTGAGCAGGACCGTGGAGCAGTGCTCCTGCCTCCTTGCTGCAGGAGCTTTCATCCCACGCCTTCAGCGACCATGGTCCATCATGAGCTTCTAGCTGTTAAGGTGTCTCCTGGGTGAAAGCAAACTATACATCCAGAGGAAAGAATGCACGTAGTTCCCATTGCACAGAGCAAAGTGCAGGAGGGGCTGCAGGAGTGGGTGAAGCCCAGATGGATCATCTCACATCAGATTGCTGGGGGTCCCAGGAGAGCCTGTGGGTCCCACTCCTCACTACACGTGGTCCATGAGGTTGTGCTGGGCAGTCTGCAAACCCATGTGAAAGACCATCATCTGTTGCCTTTGCAGGGAATAGTTTGATGCTAAGCAGTGTCTTGGGGTCTGTGAAAAGGTGGGCACTTTCCTTTGTTCCATGCAGTGTGGGATATGAGTTTGATCTTAAGCACTGCACCGCGTCAAGAGGCGGCCTGTGGCAGCACGAGAGCATGCTAGAGAGCACACCCAAATTGCTGTACAGCAAGGGCAGGATGTGTACAAACACATAGACTTTCACAGGGCCACAAGCCAAAGGATATATATCATCTCCAAGGAATGACAAGAGCTCTGACTGTTTTTTATGGGCCAGAGCTGGGCTGACTGCGTGGCTGTTAACTTAGACAAGCCAAAGCTGTCAAACCCAGAAACTCCTGCTGGCCCACCACTTGACACAGAGGACACTGTCCAACAAGAGCTGAATTGTTCATAAGCTGCTCCTCATGAACCTCCTTGTAGTGCCTGAACTCGTGGAAAGGGCAAGTACATCCTCGGAGGATTTCTGTCCTGCTGCTGCTTCCCTGGCACCTGACAGACTGATGGGCATCAGAGCATGCAGCAGTTGAAAGAAAGAGAAAGTCACCACGAAAGGAAGCCAAAAGAGCAGGCGCTGTTCCAGGCACGGTTGCTGATATATAAAGTATAATCCAATTGGCATGCAAACCCTTGGAGCTGCCAAACAAATCCCATGAAGAGCTCAGGGTGGTCTCTGGGGCTGGACCACTGAAAGGAAAAAATGCACTAATGGCAGCAAGACGGGGAAGCCTTGCCAAGTCAGGACAAAACTCATGTGTGTACCAGTCTCCATGCCCCTGAGGACAGCTCTGTCATGTCTGTGAGAAAGGACCCACACGTGGCCGTGGCCATGCACATGTACGCACGCACGCAGCTCCGGTACGCACAGCCCAAGCTGGCTCACACCAGCGTCGCTGCCGCACGTGCCCAGCCCTCACGCCCGTGGCCCCTATTCTGCTGGTGGCGGTGCAAGGCAGGCTTTGGGCATGTGCAGCAGGTCTAGCCTCGACCCTTCTGATGACGGGGTGAAATCAGATCTGTGCAATCGCACATGAAACCCCAGTCTGGTTCACGCAGGTCAGACTTGGAGGAGCATTCGAGGGTTTGATTCAAGGAGACTGTTTGTTTATCTGGACTGTGCTTTCAGATTAAAATAGAAATAAGCATTAACCATGGAGAATTTTGTCCCCCTAGATACTTTGATGAGAGCCCAGTTGCTGGCTGACCTGGCTGCAAGCCTATTTTCCCTTGACCCGCCCCTTCCCAGCTGTGCCCTGCTGCCTTGCTGTGATGGCTCTGGGGTCTGCTGAACCCCACGCTGAGCAGTTCAGCGTGTTAAATCCTCAGCACATTAACCCGTCCAAAGCAAATGAATTCTTCCCTAGCAGGCCAGGGTACTGACACACCATCTGCACAGCCTCTGACAACCACCAGAAAGGGGTGGAAACACGGGGTAAGGGCCGTGGCGGTGGCAGTCGGCAGGTAAACCAGCGCAGGCTCCCGCTTTGGGACAGCAACCCCAGAAGACAACAGGCATCTCTTGGTCTGGAACCAAGTGCATTTCCTGACCTGTTTTGTGAATGGTGAACAAAGTGAATGGCAAGTTAAAGTCTAGCCTTTGATCTTACTAGTGCTTTGCAGTTAGTTTTGAGTGAAACAATCGCAATTCAAAAATGTGGTGTATTTGCTTTCTTGGCTTTCCTTTTCTTGGTGGCCAGCAGAAAGGAGGTGTTGAAATAAGAGATGTCTTGTCCAGCTGGAGAAGTCAACTGGTATTTGGTAACGTTTCCATCATGAAGAATAATCAGTTACACAAATCACATGTCCTTCAGCGTGAACTTATTTAACCTACAAAGCACAAAGCCTTGATCTCCTGAGCAGAGTCGGAAGGAGTGGGGATTTCCCACACTCAGCACGCCCCAGCCTGCCATGCCAGCGAGCTCGCTGCCCACGAAGCCCAGATTCTGTTGCCTCCCAGGAAGACCCATGATGCTTTCTCTTTGGTTTTTGCTGTCAACACACATGTGTCTTTAGCTCAGTTGCTCATTCCAGGCTTGTGACTTGGCAAACCTTAGCACCACAACATGCTGTGCGGCCTTCACTGGCTGCTCCTCTTGTTTTCATGAGGTTTTGCTAATGGCAGCTGGTGGCTGCTCCCGTTGGATTAGGAGAAGTGCACACCACATCTCTGGTTTGCAGTCATGTCTTTCGTGTAGTCTTGTCTTAGGACAGGCGAAACTGTCAGGACTTGAGCACTCTTGAAGACAGATCTTCAAGATGTTGACTTCCTGATGTCTTTTCTCTGCGTGAGTACCCTACAGAAGGAGGGGGAACAGCCCTCTCTCCCTCTCATGTAGAAGGCAGCAATTCACTCTGACACAACACACCCGTTCATGGTCTACATGAGGCTTAGTCCTGTGAGTATCTCATGTCTGCACCAGGCGACACTGAGGTTAGTACCTGTGTTGGTATGTGTGTATCTGTTTCTGCTCTTGAACTTTCATGTTCTGGTTCTCTCTTTCATTTGTTCATGCCTGGTCCAATTATTTGCTCTTTATGCTGCACTTTGTTGCTTTCCGTTATGTTTTTGTCTACCAGGAAAGTGTCGTTGCCAGTTGCTCTTTTCCCTAATTCCACGTGCAGCCCCGCATACCCCCCTCCCTGTACACCCATCCATCTGCTGCTGGCTTGACCCAGACTGGTAACCCAGTTTCTGGGAGGTGTTTTGAACTGCGGCGAAACACTCTGTACAGACTTGAAATGTCAGTACATGCACAGACTTGAGATTGCCAGTATTGGGCATTCAGAGGTCAGAGAACTTCCCTGAGACTCAAACCAACTTTGAGCCAAAATTTTGATAATAAATTACACCAAGAAATAAAATAATAATATTTTTTTTGATAAAAAATTACAATAATTTTTTTTGATAATAAATTACACCAAGAAATAAAATAATATTGGAAATACAGAATCATGTCCATTTACTTTTCCAGTATTTTCCATTTACTTTCATTTTTTCTGCTCTCTTCTAGAAAGACATAAATCTATGAATTAACAATCAGTTCTGGCCCTTCAAAGACTGGGAATTAACATTATGGGGTGTGTAAAGCGCATGATCTAGGAGGAGTACTCTGACTGTCTGTGCACACATGTCTATGCATGTGACAGCTGTGTGACAAGGTGGTTTCACCAAAGGGGGCAGATGCAAGCCTTGCATTGTAACAGAGCAGATTTTTCCTAAAAAAAGATTCATTTCTTGAACACAAGAATATCCTAAATACAGGCATTTGCATTTTCAGTTTTTTTCAATGTTCATGCTTCCAAAAAAAAAGCCCCAAATCTTTAAACCAAAAATACTGTTATAAAAAATGCCTTTTAAACTTCTGAGTGCTCCAGTGACTGCCCAGTGTCCCACCTTCCCGGATTATCAAGCCTGCCAGACTATCTTTCTTGTACCAAAAAGATGTGAGAATGACGATGGCGAGCGGCACTGGAAACACTAGGTCGCCATCCCATGCCTGACCTGACTCCTTGTGTGTGAGAATAATAAAACTATTTATCTGTCTGCCCTCAGTGTTCTGATAATTCATTAATTAGCATTTGTATTGCACTCCCAGATTCTCTGGTGGGAGGCGGGACTCTGCGGTTACCCTGAGCAGCAGCAGCAGGAGTGGTTTCAGCCATGCAAGCAGGACGGGTTTGGAGGCTGGACGTAACTCTGTGCCCGCTGCTGTTGCGCCAAAAACTCAAAAGTTCAAAGGTATTTCGTGGGTCATGTTGCTTTGGCCACTTCTCCCCATCAAATATTGAAATCTGATGTGGTTTTTGGAAGAGGCAGCTTCCCCTAATCCATCAGGACTGTTTTCACTGTAAACAAACCTCTCGCAGTAGGGCTGGAGCTGGCGCTGCGTCGTCGTGCCTGTTGGCTCCGGCAGCGGTTCCCCAGGGCGGCACGGAGGTGGAAAGCGCATGTCAACGCCTCCGGCCAGCGGCGACTGCTGCGGCATGGCGGCAGCCCCCGGCCGGCCGACTGGACCCTGCGGCCCCCTGTAAATCCCGTATCGCACCAGTGCCAGCCCCGACGGAGCATGAGCTGATGCAGTGGGAGAGCGATGGAACAGTGCTGAATGGGGATCCTGGCTCTGGCAGCGACCAAAGGAGGCACAGGAGACAGCTGGGGGTGGTGGATAGAGGTGATGGGGAGTGGGAGGAGGACCACTGCAAAGAACACCCCTGGGTAGATGAATGGGGATCGAGAGGGACGCTGGAGGGTGGCTGAGCAGAGGGACGGACAGCTGGGGGACAGGGTAAGGATGGGGGCTAGGAAGGGGAGAAGATGGTGACATGGCAAACCATGGAGTGGAGGTCAGAAAAGGGAAAATAAGGAGGCAGGGTGATTTCAGATACCCATGATGGACATCAGATGCTGGGAAATGGAAGGAACTGTCCGAGGGGGTAGAGGGACACAGGGAGCAGATCAATGTCGGGGATGGCATGAGGACTGGAGGGGAAGCTGTGGGCAAAAGTGAGATGGTGCAGACAAGAGGTAACGGGGAGAAGGTGAAGGGAGCCTGGACTTCGGGCAAGGAGAATCAGGAAAAGAAAAAGGGAAAGAAAACATGTGAGAGGTTAATGTAAAGGAGAGAAATAAAGAATGACAGTGAAGAAGCAAAGAAGTGCCCACAACTCTTAGAGACATCAGTTCCTTCAGACTTGTTCCAGCCCGGTTTTTGGGGGTGACTCTCGGGATGGGCTCAGGAGCCTATGTTAAACAAACTTTTTTTTTTGGAAATTTCCTTCCAATAGTAATGAAGCAAGATGTTTGAAAACTGGCGTGTTTCTTATAAGGCAGGGGAGATGGAAAGAAAGAAAAATAATAGACTTGTCCACGAAGACAGTAATTACAACCACATGCTCTTATAGTAGAACTATTTTTAAAGTATCATTCTAGTATTTTTGTTTATTAACTGTCACTGGGGAGGAATAGGACCATAGTGTAGTAAGGAATTATCCAAGCTGCGTTTGCAGCACGGCCTGCTGCTGGATGGGCTTGCGTGTGCGCGCTGTAGGGTACCCGTCTCTGCCTACAGCGTGTGGCTGCAGCTGGGGGGCCGAGGGGCACGTTCACCGGGGGTCTTAGCCAGCCGGGTGTTGCAGTGCTGCTGGAGGGGCTGAGCTCCCAGAGCGGGAGCTGGGGGGAGGACGAGACCCTCTCCTGGTGGGGAGCTATGCCTCCCCCTCTGCCCGGGGGACCCCAGATCCCTGCCGGGCACCGGCCGGCTGGGAAGGGGCTGGTTTCCAGCCAGTTCCCGTGGCTTGGCTCCTTCTGCCTCAAAGGCTGAACAAAAGCAAGGGAATTCAGCACTGAAAGCAGCCAATTCTCCACGTCCTCCAGTACTGCCAAATTCTCGGAGCGGAGACTTTAATTGCGTGCAAGCAGTGCCATGAGAACAGGGCTGAGACTGGAGGGCGGGCTCTCCATCAAATCTCGCTGCCGAGAGCTTCACAAGGTGCCTACCTGATAGCGTGACGCTGCTTTTAATCTTTGGCATGCTTCTCAACCCCCAGCGTTTGCATTTCGGCTGTTCAGTTCACAGCTTATCCCCTTGCTGGCACGGGGAAGGGAAGGCTGCACCCAAAAATGAGATGCACATGGCATTGCCTGGGGATTTTTGGCTCATTTCTGCAGCCGCTGTCCCTGGAAGCTCTCGGCTGGAGCCCAGAGGGCAGAGGGCCAGTGGCAGGAGGGCACAGCCATGTGTGTCCCCATCCCATGCCCTGCAGCCCGTCCTCTCCATGCCTCCACGCCACACCCTGCAGCCCATCCTCTCCATGCCCCCATACCCTAGAGCTTATCCTCTCCATGCCCCCACACTCTGCCCTGCAGCCCGTCCTCTCCGTGCCCCCACCCCATGTCCACCCTGACACTTGCACCAAGGACAGTCAGCGAGTGTGGCTGGTCACGGGGCAGAAAACCCCTTCCCCGCCTGGTGCCCCGGACCGCATGGAAAGCCGCCCTGCCGCTGCGCCGGTGCCCTTCTCCCAGCACCCACGGAGATGCACAGCCCCGACAAAAGCCGCTGTGTTTTCGCACCCCAGAACAGAGGCCGCTGGTGAGCGAGTTCAGCAGATGCCCCAGGCTGACACCAGGCGCTGGAGCTCTCCTCCTAAGGAATTCCTCTGCGCTAAAGTGTGTTCAAAGCTTTAGAAGGCATTAGCAAATACGGCGGTTAAGTACTCTCCTGCATTTTAAATATCTTGTTCACTGCGTGTGATGTTAGAGAGCCACATTTTAATGTCACGTTGAAAGAGGTATACATGTCAGTGCACACCGAGGGAGCTGCTGTGTGGTAGCCCTGCAAGCGTGCTAGAGGGGTGATGAGCAGCCTGCCTGCGACGCTGCGTGGGGAAGCGCTTGCCAGTGGCAGCGACTCCATTAAAGACAGCAGTAAGTAAAACTCTAAAAATCAGATGTGCCCGAGCAGACAGTTCTTTGGGAAATCCAGCTGGAAGAAATGGCATTTGTTCCATGAAGATGTAATGAGAATCACTTAAAAGCATAAAAACACAGTATGCATTTGATGAACTCTACTGAACAAGAAAAAACAGGACAAATACCTGGCACTAAGAGTAAAAATTCTCAGCATATCTGACTTTTCAAAATCTCTGCTTACAGATGTGAAAAGAGCTTTGTTTACTTCATAACTGTCAAGGTTGCAACATCTTAAAACAAGCCTCCTGAGATCTTAATCTGGTTTTATAGGTCTTTCCGTACTGATGTAACTGTTCTCGGGAAATGGTCTGGGCTCTGGCATCTCATTAGAAATAGAATTGTATTGACTGAAACAGACTGTAAATAAACATGCGTACGAGCCGCCTGTTTCTTGCCAGGGTCCATATCCTGATACTGCATTCATGTGTACACTTGTTAGGGCCTTGTTTTTCAGAGATGCTGACGTCTTCAATTCCTGCTCATGTCAGGCATGTTTCTGGACACAGTAACCTTTTAGAAATTAAAAATCAAGTCAAAGGTAGTCTTCTGTTTTGTTGGTTCCACTTCATCATCTCAAGAACATGGCGCTGGTATGGTGATGGTGTGGACAAGGGGAACCCACTCCCTGCTTCCCTGCTCTGTGCTAACAAGTTGCTACTCGTTACTATAATTACATTGATTATTTTTAATAGGATAGTGAATTGCCATGGAAACTGGCAGTCCATTTCTTCTCCTTCTGCACCCTGGCATTTCCAATTAGCTCAGAAATGTAGTCTGAACTAGCTGTCTCCCGTAGCAGTACCTGTGGTCAACTGAGTGCATGGACTGATGCTCGAGGGGTTCATAGAAGGAAAAAAGGTTTCCTTTTCCTCTGTGAAACGCCTGGTGCTCTGAAAGCAAAGAAAGTTGGAAAGCACTGGGCTAGCTTGGGAAAATCCCAGATGCCCTGAGGTTTAATAAAAGAAAAATTGTGTTTGTATGAGGCAAGGCCTGAAACAGAGGACAACTTCACTGGTCAGGCCAGTTTAATCCCAGGAAAAGGTATCTGCTTTCTGGAATAGCGCATAAAATGATAGGAAATAGGGATGGAAGCAGCTTCAGGAAAAGTCTCAAAAATCAAGGCAAGATCAGCCAGACTTGAACTGCCTCAGAGAACTGTCTCCCATGTCTTGCTCTCCTTGATGTTGGGAGATCTTTCTCCAAAGGCTAAACAGGACATATGATGTTGCGCTTCAGATCCTTCCCTCCTGTCTTACCTGCTATTGCCATGGAGAACTGATCTTCCCTTTCTCCTCGCAGCATTAGCTTTCATGTCCACCAGGCCTTTGCATCAAAGACTCTGCTCCAGGGCAGTCCTGTCCATGTTGGTTTGCCCTCTGCAGAAAATGGTTGCCAGAAAAGTCGCTGCTGTAGAAAGCCTGAGCATGGTCCTGCACAAGGTTCAGACAAGACCTTTGTTTGGATTTGTTTTGCATTTCAGCCACCAGTGCAGAGCCTGAAGGACATGAAAAAACATCTGCTCAGGACAGTCTGTGTGCAAGCACACACCCCCACGAACACCGCAGTTCTTTTACCGAGGCAACTCACATTTTTGCTGGCTGTTGGCTTCTTTGCATAAAAATTGTAAAGTGACTTTCACACGTCAGGGAAATGGTGGGAGAGAGTGCATAGAATTGGTAAAGTGGTAAACTGGCTTATTCTGTCGAGTTGTTGTGAAAGGGTGCTCTTCAGTATTTTCACTGTGATAAATGTATCAGAATATCTGAAACAGATGGGAACAACTTAAACTTTAACTCAGCCCCAGCCAGACCAGCTTGCAACACACATGTTGTTTCCTATTGTCAAAATGGGATTGGATGCCATATTTTATTTGTGTGAAAGGGCTGAGTGTGCATCTTGAATGGATTAATTTCACTTCTTACATAAACCTACAAAACTGCCCACAGAGCTAATCTATATGAAAATTGTTCCTATGGTATCAGCTATTTCCCTTAAATTCTATCATTTTTTAACCCTAAAAATCCATCTTTACAATAAATCTGAGCTGTGTGGTTGTGTAATTTTGGTTTTCCTTTTAACTACAAGTAGGTTTTCAAGACTTATAAAATGGCAGTTTGTACGAACTCTCCTGCAATGTTTGATTAACAACACCAGTCCCAGAGCTACGCTGCCATCGGAGAAGACAAACTGCTTTTTACGTGTGGGAATAACAGGTTTTCCAAAGGGGCAAAGATTTCCATACGTGCACTCTCCTCCACAGACCAGTACAGCGCTTGCTTTGACTAGTGCTATTGGATTCAACGCACCGCCCCCTTTTATTTATTTACTTATAGAGGGAGTGGCTACCACACAAAAGTTCAGATGTTACACCCTCTGTGCAAGCCTTTTCATTGCCCTCTGCCCTGTGCTGCTTTTCTTCACCCCCATTCTCATCGCAGCACCAGCAAAGCCAGGCAGGTATGTGGGAAAGGGCGCAGCCCAGCAGTGGTGAGGGGCAAGGAGAGGAGATGGAGGAGCTGGTCTGTTTACATGCCTAAGGCTGCAGCTTGGTAACATAAGACCTTTAAGACTGGGAAAGTTAGGGCTCCTAGTACTGGATCAAAACCTCCCCAGCCAGGTCTCTAAACCTCTGAGACCAACCTGAGACCAATAAACTCTGCCAGCTCCTTCTTCTTCAGAGGACATTGTCAGGTTCAGCTTTTATCAGCTGGCTTTGTGTCACTGTTTTAACTTCACACCACATCAGGTACTGCCTGTTCTCCCGCAGCTCGTGTGCAAGCTTCAGGCTGCCAGAAACTGCTGCTGCGGGCTTGGGTTAATGTGGCAGGAATGGAATTGTTCAATCACCTCATTTGTCCCGTTAGGGCAGGTAGTGCTTGGGTCTGGTGCTAATTATCGTGAAACCACAGTCTTGAGAGAAGGGACAGGCAGTGATCAGAGAGTAAGAGCACAAGATAATTAAAAGAGAGAATAAGGGAATAAAAGTGGGGTGGGGGGGAATGTAAACCTCCATGGACTAAGTAAAAGCAGAGCAATAATAAACCCCAGATAAAATTCTTGGGGGATAAGTAGCCAAAACAGGCATGATGAAGGGAAAGTCCAGGGCCAGGTGTTTTGATGAACCCTTCATCCAAAGCACTGCCCACTCATCACTGACTTAAAAAGAAGCAGCGTATGAGATGGGTAAACACTCTGCCTCCCATTTTACAGGTGGGGAGATGAAGATGGGCATATGTGGGTGGTGCGTTTGTCCTGCATCTCACAGGAAACCTTGGCAAACCCCAGGCAGCTCTCTCAAGCCCTCGCAGCACATGGTCCCCCCTCTCCACCCAGGAGCTGAGGAGTTGCGGCGAGTGGTCTCTGCTTCCCGCAGGAAGGCGTCCGGCTTGCTGGGGTGGCTGGAGAGGGCATGACCAAGGGCAAAGAGCTGCAGGACCTAAAGAATCAGCATTTCCCTCTCCCTCATCAGCACAACATCTGGCAAGTCTTCCCAGTGAGTTTTCATTATTTGCTAGCAAAGACAAACTCTGTGTCAAAGGGAAAACAGCCTCAAGAGTAAAAGTGCAGTGTATTTTTCAAGCCATGATAACCTCATCCAAAATGTGTTCTGGCAGTGGGCTTTTGTCCTTCTTCACGTGCTTCTGCTCCTGAGGACCTCCTATGGCAGAATCAGAAACAGCAGTGAAAACAAGCTCCTCTATCGCCGATTTAAGTACACCACCGTGTTCTCTTAAAGGACTTGGCCCCATGGTGACAGCAGGCTTAAGTGTACATGAAAATACTTTTAATTTTAATGTATCTCTGTCTCCGTGCTTTCTGTCTGTGAATTCCGTAGGCAGGGCTCAGAAGCTGACATCCCAGCATGGTGCGGGCCAAGGGGAAAAAGAACAGCTGAGCACACCAATAAAATAAAAATAGATATGGTAGCCATGCTGAAAGCTGTGCAACCAAGCAGTCCAGCTCAACATCGCCCTTGGATCGGAAAACCGGGAATGTGAGGGAGGGACTCACTCTTCCTATATGGCTTCACCCCCATCCTGCTGGGGACAGATCCCATTTCTTTAACAACGTGGATCTGGCTAAGGAGGAGCCAGAACTGTAAATATTGATGTGGGCAAAGTTCATAAAGCCCTGCTTTTTTTTGTTTTCTTGAAGTATTACATAGCAGCAAGAGTAAATGGATCTCTCTTCTCTTTTAGACATCTGTAGGGAAATATGAAGGTTTTCTGATTTTTTTGAACCAGTTGAAGCCAAAAACTGGAAGGTGGATTTAATAGTCTGAAATCCAACATTCTTGAACTATTCCAGAGCATTTCTGGGCTGGGACGTTCTTGGGAGAGCACCTCTGGATACCATGAAGTTGTTCATGGCGTTCATCTGGGATTTGCCTTTCCTCCTTTAACATTGTCCCTGTTGGGGAGATTTTCACAGAACTGCATCAGCAATTCTAGTAGGAGAGGTAAACCAATTTCTTTCTGCTTGTTTTATACAACGGGCAGGACACTTAGCCGTTGGATTGCTATGCTTGGGAATTAGGCACCTAAATATTTTTGGGATTTGAGCCAAACCTCTGTGAAGAGATCTCCTTTTTGCACCTATAACATTTCTGGTCAGTCTATCCACAGCTGAGTGCCACAATCTGCCTTGAATCTTACTGTTGTTATGTCCCATATTCCTTTGTGGAGTTCGCAAGCACAAAATCTACCCTCAGTGTTACAGCTGTGAGCTGTACAGCTTGGTAAGAAATGGTGCATGGGTAGAAGGAAGGGCCTTCTGCTCCCACCCAGAACATGGGGTGGAGAGCTGCTCCGTGTACTGGCAGCTCAGGGAGGATGAAATGGCAAAATGTGGGGATATTCATCAGAGGGTGGAATTTTCTCAGATGTAAGGTAGGTCAAAAAGAAGGCTAAAAAAAGTAATCCCCAAAGCACACAAAATGCAGCTGTATGCAATTACTAGCATGAGCTTTGTCCATTCTCTGGCCGCTTTGGGTTCTTACACCACAAGTGGTCACTAATGGAGCTTTTCCTTGGCTGGCTTTAAAGCCTGTGCTCTCTTGCGTTGTTTCTGCAGACTGGATTTTGGAAGATGGTTCGGCTTTGACAGTGTCCTTTTTGAAGGGCTCTGCTGACCTTTCCTGAGAGTTAACAAGACAGAAGTGAGCTGCCTGCATCATTTCCCCCTCACCCCTTGACAGCTCCATATAAATAACAATACTTACAACTGGCAGCTGACATTTACATTGTCTGGAGAAAATGACCTCAAAGGAGGGAGGACCCCTGATGTGTGAAGTTTGTAAAATGATAGTGAACTTGTGTGTTCTGTAAAGTCAAATACAAAAATGGGTGGGACCCAGTGAACGTAGAATAGCTCAAGTGAAGTTGGACATTTTTACTACATATCTGTGCTTCATCACAACCCAAATTGCAACTTTCTGCCTTTAACAGCTAGATTAGTTTCCTCACTAGCATTTCTATTGCAGCCAGCAGCCAGGAGAACCAAGGCATGCAGAAGCAGACTCTGAATTTGCTCTGTCTCCTGGCTGCTGCATTTTACTGTCTGCCTCTGAAATCCAACGTCAACCCTGGGCTTTCCCTGCTCATTTCTTTTCTGCCCTGCTAAAGTCTTCTTTCAAATGCAGATCATAGAATCATAGAACCATAGAACAGTTTGGGTTGGAAGGTCCCTTCCAACCCCTCTCCCATGGGCGGGGACATCTTCCACTAGACCAGGTTGCTCAAAGCCCCACCCAGCCTGGCCTTGAACTCTTCCAGAGGGGACAGCCACAACTGCTCTTGGTAACCTATTCTAATGCCTCACCATCCTCACAGTAAAGAATTTCTTTCTTCTGTCAAATCTGAATCTACCATCTCTCAGTTTAAATCCATTACCCCTTGTCCTGTCACTACATGCCCTTGTAAAATGTCCCTCTCCAGCTTTCTCATAGGCCCCCTTCAGGTACTGGAAGGCTGCTCTAAGGTGTCCCTGGAGCTTTCTCTTTTCCAGGCTGAACAACCCCAACTCTCTCAGCCTTTCTTCATAGGAGAGGTGTTACAGCCGTCAGACCTGTTTGTGGCCCTCCTCTGGACCTGTTCCAACAGTTCCATGTCTTCCCTGATCTAAGGGCTACAGAGCTGGACGCATGCTTAAATAAGGCAGATGCTTAAAGAAAAATAAAACTAAGAGTCAGCAAGCCAATAAAGGTTTCAACACACTGTCCTAGGGAATATTATTTTGCATCTGAAACATGCAAGTTAAAAATCAGTATCAAACTATAAGCCCTTAAATAGGTATAATAAAGATTTCTTTTCTTAAGAGTTACTGTTGCTATTGCAAGTCATGAAGGTAATAGGCATGAAAGACCCCTGCAGAAATTTTTAGTAACATATTGAGGATGATATACTGTATAATCTATCTATCTGTCTATCTGTCTATCTATCTGTCTATCTCCTTTGATTTTTATCTTTTGTCTTTCTCCATGTCTCTGCTCCTCAGCCACCTAAATAGGAAACCTGTTTAGATTCTACAAAATGCATTGGGGATCTGCTTTTCACACGTTACTTTCTTTTATTGAATCAGTATGTAAGAATAAAATCTATGTGAAACAAACTCTTGTAAGAGGTTGCAGGCAGCCTTCTGCCATGCAGCAGGCAGTCCCTTGGCCCACGCAATCCACGCTGTCTCCCCACGCCACTCCGTAAAGCACAGTAAAAAAGACACACTGCCAAAAAGAGAGTGGCAGGTCTGTGTGTTTATCCCTTGCTGGACACGGAGGAACCAAGGGTCTCTGAACACATGGCCACAATAAGGTGTTTCCAGAGCATAATTTTGGGGCATCAATGCAATATGTGAGAAACACAAGCATTTGTGCTGACTGAATATTTTGCTTGGGACTGGCTTTTTGAATAATTGTTGCTAGCACTCTTGCCAATGTTGCTTCAGTGATTTAAAGTAACTGTTAGATCATCAAATCTGGCTTCCTGTAAAACAACAGGCTATCACACTTCATCCATCTATTCCTGTATGGAGTGCAATAATTCATTTCTGACCCAAAAATGGTGTGTTTAGCTAATGCTTCTGGAAAGAGACTAAAGACATCTGTGATGGAGAATCTGTCATATCATGCAGTATGTTCTGGAATGCTGGGTTGATGTATGTATACACACATATACACACATGCACATACACAAAAACAGGTTATAGGTATATGTCTGATTTCTCACATTAATTAGTTTGGCTTCATTTTCCAGACACTGTGTGGAAAATTCTTGTAACATCATGTCTATACAGCTAGGGGTATTTCCAACTCTATATATTTCCTCATGAAATGTCATCATGCAGCCATGTCACCTTTTTTATTCATGATTGTATGTTTCAGGTCAGTTTGTTTGTTTCTTTATTCCTAGGATAGTGCCTTTCAGTCTGCTAGCCTGACTTGTATGTCTTCTTCCTTGATATGAAACTTTGCAGCTTTGTGTTGAAGCCATTTTCACTGAATAGTCCCAATTTACCAAGTGATCAAGATCATTACCATTGACAGTCTTAGCCTGATCTTAGTTACTTCTTTAATCTTGTCTGAGACACCAGTTTTAGCATGAGTGATTTTATATTTACTTTTTGGTCCACACAAAAACAGTGATTCTTGCTAGACTCAAGCTCAGGTCTGCAGAAGCTCCCCAGATACATTTACTTTCAGTGATGATTCTTCACTAACAACCAGTTTTGAGATATGGGGTTACATATCTCTTTGTACTGGAGTCTCATTTTTAAAACAAGACTGTTGTGTGTTTCAAAGCTGATTGCATTACACAGCTGGACAAAGTTTTAAGTTCAGGTCATAGCATTAGAATATCCAAAATAATGAAAAGTTACATATGTGCACACAACTTCTATCAACTATACTCTTCAATGAGTGAAATCAGGGTTGTCTTAGGCTCAGCAGTTTCCATAAACTGTGTGTCTTGACACTGTCCACACATACTACATTGCACATGATATTAGGGTAGATGACCTGTAATTATTTGAGCCTTCTTTTGTGTTCTGTTTGAATATTTCCAGATTTGGGATTATCTCAAGTATATGAATATTTATCAGAAACAATTACAGCAGGCCATTGATCTTTTTAGCTTATTTTTCAATGACTCCTGGATGAAAGCCATCAAAGACTCTGGCTGTATTTGCTTAGTCAGATTTCAAAAAAATCCTATTTAAAGCTTTTTAAGAAAAATACATTATTTTCTGGAACATTTTGTGCATATGTTGTTTGCAAAATTGTGTGGGTTTTTTTAAGGGGAGTTGACTGTAGTTTAAAAAACGTCCTTATCATCAGCTTAGGTAAACTGAATTCACTTACAGTAACATATTCCAAAGCAGTATCACTGAATCCAAATCCATGACGTCAGAGAAATGTATTTGTGGGCAAGTGCTGCTTATGGCTGCAGCTAGTGGCAAGGATTGCCTCTACAAGAAACATGTGGTCTGAGGAAACTGAGGAAAAAAAACATGCTCCCATTTTTAATAGCTTTATCATGCAAATCAATGCACTTCACTTACCATTTAATACAGATAGTGCAGTACCTACATTCAGCATTGTAGGTGAGACCAAGTAATCCTTTTGTTGCTCTACCATTGGAAGATGATAAAACCTCTAAAAACTTGCATTTGCATTAGTTATGAGCCTTGCACTCCTGGGAAGTCACGGGTCCAACTTGTAATTGAGGATCCTTTTAATAAATGCTGGATAGAGGAAATTTCAGCAATATTTCAGGAAATTTCAGGTATATTCCCACTTTCCCTAAGAAGTTATTCTGTTCTTAAGTTTCTTAGAAGAAGAATGTGAAATCAGAATTTAACCGTGGCTTCCCTTGTCTTCCTCCCTGTTGACGCAGTTATTTACTCAATATGTGTGAATAATTGCTAGCGACCAAGCTGCTCTGTGAATTTGATCTTTATTTGCCTGCAGTACAGGTGGGTTTCCTCCAGTGTGTTTCTTGGCTAAACTCACCAATGTGCTGACGTTATCAGAGCTTGTGAACCAGACACAGAAGCCATTCCCCCTGCCACTGCTTCTTGCTCTGCTTGCTCTCAGGAGTGACAAGATCACTTTTGATGGCCGGCCAGCTGACTCTAACTCCACCTTAAAAATCCCATTAGAATTTTGATTTTTTGTTTTTCCTAAGAGAGACACTGACAGAGACAGGAATGAGGAACTCCAGAAACGATGAAATAATTTATTTTCCACCCAAACAGGCTGCATGTGGTACATTTTTCCAACAGTGAAGAGGGTTCTGTCAGATTTACTGCCTGGGTGCACAGTTTGCATTTAATTTTCCCTCCTCACCATCACATAGGTTTATTGCCATGTTCATATGGAATAACCAGCAGAACTGGAGATCCAGACCCCTAGTGTGCCTTCTACCACTAAGGCCATTCCTTCTGTGCAAAGGGGACTTAAAGCATCCTTAATCCCTGTGCAGTGGCAACACACATAACCACAAGTATTTCTTGAATGATAAAGAGGAAGCAGATCCGGACTGGAAGATGGAGAAGCCAAAAATCCAATATGATCCATTTGTTCTGGTTAGTGAGATACTTCTTTGGTTAGATAAGTCAATGTTTTACTAGATAGACACCCTAAAGCTAGTCTGGTTTGCGTCAGAAGTTGGTTTGTCTCCTGGATACTTCAGCGTGATGGGTTGGTAACAGAAAGTGCTCCTTGGTGAGCCAGGAGATGGCTTTCAACCACTGTTCAGAAGGAGGCAAGACTCATTTTGCTGATCTTCTAATTGTAGAAATTGAGCTAAAATCCTCATTTGGCATGTTAATTTTTTTTATTTTAAGGGCACATCAGAGACCCTCTCTACAAGCTTAGAAAGCTATGCCCCATCAAACTTGATTTTCCATACTGTAACTGAGAACAAAGTCTGTTTTCTGGAACGTTCCTGCAAGAAGAGATATTTATTCATTGAAAATGAACCTTCCAGGACCACAAGAACAGCTGGAGTTCATTGATTTTTTAACTTATGACAAACACCCCTCATTATGTTTTGCAGTATGAACTCAGCATTCGTTACATCCTGAGGAGAGGAAACATTACGTCTGCCTTCCTGATCGGGCTGCAACAGTTTATTCATTTCCCAGGAATGCTATTTCAGAGCCTCTCTTCTTTCTCTTCTTATACTCTAACTGCTCAGACAAAAGTTTGGGAACATACAAGATCATTTTAAGGCAATTCGCACTCCATATTTCATTACGCTGTCTCATTGAACTGCTCAGCTATCTAAGAGCATCCAAATGGCGACATCACGCAAGTCTTCATTATGTCAATCCACACGCGTAACTATGCTCACATATGTATACATACATTTCCAGCAGTTACGACTCTTAGGCTATAAAGCTGATGCGCTAACCTGAAGCAGCAGGTTGGTTTGGCCTCTGCTTCTTTTCTGTAAAAACCCATCAGCACATCATCATACGGATGCGCTCTGGAGCACGGTGTTAGCACAGCGTACAGCTCTGCTTGCTAAGCAAGCGCTGCTGCCTTGAAATGAACATGAAGCATGTGGCTGGGATTTTCATTTTCCACTGAGGTGCTTAGAGACTGGCAGAGTGAGGAGGCAAAAAAGCTTTTTAAAAGGAGAATCGTACCCAGTGAGCCTCCAGGCACTTTGACTGGCCATGCTGCCACGGAGTGCTTCTGTCAACCTCATTGGACCTGGTTTCAGAGACATATTATTAGAAACAGAGTAAGCACTGTCAGCTGGAAAGCTGGGCAATCTGTTAAACTGAGCCCTGATACTCTTTTGTTGAACAGATTAATTAAATTCTTCAGCAAAAGCAATTAGCCTAAGAGCCAAACTATGCCTGCTTTTGAAAGGGATTGATTTTGCATGGGCCAGACAAACTTTTACACCAATGTGATACAAAACTTCAGTTTTCCCAATCAGGATACAAAACCAGAGTTATCTGAAGAGTTTTACTGAGCTTTCCTTGAGTATTAGAGATTTATTTGGCTCCATCCTTTCTCCTCTTTCCCTCCCTGCCTCACCCCACAAAGGGTATATGGCGCAATCTCAGTTGTAATTGGACTGAACAAACAAAATGTTTTAAAGAAATGCTGCCCTGTAAATAATACGATTCTTCCCCCTTGTGGCATTTCTCACAAAATCCACAATTTGTGATGTTTACAGTAAATACTTTGCAAACCTGACAGACACAAACCCTTGTGTTTCATTTGTAGCTACAGAATCACAGAATCACAGAATCACAGAATCACAGAATCACAGAATGGTAGGGGTTGGAAGGGACCTCTGTGGGTCATCTAGTCCAACCCTCCTGCCTACAGC
>Ga0065711_1035618_pt1 | contig 22053 bp, 9 predicted proteins | sample Hoacrofraction12_FD_59098 | JGI IMG/M metagenome (GOLD analysis project Ga0065711, IMG submission 59098) | Hoatzin crop microbial communities from Cojedes, Venezuela - Epithelial fraction 12 v2 (version 2) | ecosystem: Host-associated > Birds > Digestive system > Esophagus > Crop | place... | reverse complement strand
CTTCTTGATGCACCCCAGGATCCCATTGGCTTTCTTGGCAGCCAGGGCACACTGCTGGCTCATGGTTAACCTGTCGTCCACCAGGACACCCAGGTCCCTCTCCGCAGAGCTGCACTCTAGCAGGTCCACCCCAAGCCTGTACTGGTGCATGAGGTTGTTCCTGGACATGAGGTTGTTACTGGTGCATGAGGTTGTTCATGGACAGGACAGGTGACCCGATATTGACCAACAAGGTATTCCATGCATACACATCATACTCAGTTTAAATCCGGGGGATCACGAGGGTCTTGCTCTCATCGTGCCACTGACCTTATTGCCGCCCTGCTCTAAACGGTGACAGGAAGAGACAAGATGTGGCTGGGAACAAGAACAACTATCATTAGGTATCACTCATACTGCTTCAGAAATAACCTGAAAAGAAGAAAAAGAGACCCACAAAGGAAGATCAGACCCCAAAACTAAGAAATTAGGATATAGCTAGTAGTATTCTCAATTAAAGACACAGTCATTAACAGTTTTTTAACTTTTAAAAATGAAAAAAACACTTTTTTTAATTGACCTTCATCAGGATGTGGAAAAGGAAGAATCATAGAATCACTAGGGTTGGAAAAGACCTCTAAGATCATGAAGTCCAACTGTCACCCCAACACCATGCCTGATAAACCACGTCCCGAAGTGCCACATCTACACGTTTTTGAACACCTCCAGGGACAGTGACTCAACCACTTCCCTGGGCAGCCTGTTCCAATGCCTGACCACTCTTTCAGTAAAAAAATTTTCCTAATAGCCAATCTAAACCTCCCCTGACGCAACTTGAGGTCATTTCCTCTCGTCCTATCGCTGTTTACCTGGGAGTAGAGACCAACACCTGCCTCACTACAACCTCCTTTCAGGTAGTTGTAGAGAGCAAGAAGGTCTCCCCTCAGCCTCCTCTTCTCCAGACCAAACAGCCCCACTTCCCTCAGCTGCTCCTCATGAGACTTGTGCTCCAGACCCCTCACCAGTCTCGTTGCCCTTCTCTGGACAGGCTCCAGAAACTCAATGCCCTACCTGCAGTGAGGGGCCCAAAATGGAACACAGTACTCCAGGTGCAGCCTCACCCATGCCGAGTACAGGGGCACCATCACCTCCCTGCTCCTGCTGGCCACACTATTCCTGACAAAAGCCAGGATGCCGTTGACCTTCTTGGCCACCTGGGCACACAGCTGGCTCATGTGCAGCCGGCTGTCGACCAGTACCCCCAGGTCCTTTTCCACCAGGCAGCTTTCCAGCCATTCTTCTCCAAGTTTGTAGCATTGCATGGGGTTGTTGTGACCCAAGTGCAGGGCCTGGCACCCCGCCTTGTTGAACCACATACAATTGACCTCAGCCCATAGATCCAGCCTGTCCAGATTCCTCTGCAGACCCTTCCTACCCTCGAGCAGATTGACACTCCCACCCAGCTTGGTGTCATCTGCAAACTTACTAAGGGAGCACTCGATCCCCTCATCCAGATCATTGATAAAGATGTTAAACAAGAGTGGCCCTTAAAACTGAGCCCTGGGGGACACCACTTGTGACCAGATGCCAACTGGATTTGACTCCATTCACCACAACTGTCTGGGCTCAGCCATCCAGCCATTTTTTTACTCAGGGAAGAGTACCCCTGTCTAAGCCATGAGCCACCAGCTTCTCTAGAAGAACGCTGTGGGAGACAGTATGAAAGGGTTTACTAAAGTCCAGGTAGACAACATCCACAGCCTTTCCCTCATCCTCCAGGTGGGTCACTTGGTCATAAGAAGGATATCAGGCTAGTCAAGCAGGACCTGCCTTTCATGAACCCATGCTGGCTGGGCCTGATCCCCTGGTTGTCCTTCACATGTCCAGTGAGCACACTCACAATGAATCGCTCCATGATCTTCCCCGGCACCAAGGTCAGGCTGACAGCCTGTAGTTCCCCAGATACTCCTTCTGGCCCTTCTTGGAAAATAATTCCGCTTCAGCATGCTTTGTTTTCCATCCCATAATAAGCAACTAATCCAAATAATATAATATCCAATCTTAGACTGTAAGATTCATATATTTTTGACCCCACTGAAACAAACGCAACATTTTATAACAGGAGATCTCACTATATAACAAATTTTCAATAAAATGATTTCAGAGCAACTGCTGTTAGGTGGATAAATAGAGACTGGGTAAACTCAGCAGAGAGTAATTGGCTGTGTCCTGTTTTCAGTCAGCAGCTGGCAACAGAGAAAGAATAGACTTAAAGCACTGGGGTAAGCCTGGAGACTGATTAGTCAGGAAGCTATTGCTAAGGGCAGCGAGAGTAGGAGCTATCCCAGGAGCTCTCTCACAGCAGTTTTCTCTGCCCTGTGAGACACAACTGGAAATCCCTTAATGCACTCTGCCCTTCATTTATTTTTGCTACTGGACATTTGAGAGCATTTAAGAACGTTACTTTTTTGAGTAGTTGCCTGATGATGGATCACACAGAATTAAAACGATTTTATATTTCTCAATGCACACTTAGGGAAAGGGGAAGACTACCATCTACAGTACAATTATAAAACTAGGGTTTACCTGATAGCAAAGTACTTTTTATTCTGTGCTGAATAGCCAGGACAGAGTCTGCAACCATTCACACATCAATCCTGTTTTACTCTTTATGTTGAAATTATGAACTTACCTTGCATACTAGGAAGGCACATAACTTAAAGACATGGTACTGATTCATTTACATTTAATCCATCTAGTCTAATGAAACATTAGTACACTTAAAATATTATCATTGCAGTTAGCAGTGTAATATAAATTACACAGACACACTCTATAGTAAAGAGAAAGAGCTGAGTATCAAAGTACCGAAATTCGGAAGCACAAGAAAGTTGGCTAGCCAAATTTAATGCAAATGTTTACATATGTACTGTAAGAGAATTGCTCCTCCCTCCCCCAAGAACTTGTATCATTCATTGCTTAGGGTAGAATACACTAATTTAAAGAGCAACTATTCAAGTTATTATTTTATCTTCAGTATGAGTGCAGTGTGCTATACATTATTGACTTCATTACAGGTAGAGAATTAAAACATAGAGAAACCTCTTCAGGTGTCTCAGCCTGAAGCTTTTTAAATTAAAGGTCTGGAGTCATTGACTACTTACAATTTATAAAAGCTAACTAACTACTGTGTAAGATGGGTATTGTCCCTCTCTCTAGCCAGCATAAGGAGCGTAAGCTCCCTAAATGGTGTATGTATATTTATGAGGTATTTTGTCTCTTCAAGAGATTAAATACATACGCTAATTTTGGGAGATCAATTAAAAATGTTTAATACCTGATTTCCCAGAGTAATTAACATTATAAAGCACTTCATGTGTATAGCACTGATCCTACTGTTTTCACTGTGGTTGTAGATGTTTGCTACATCTGTAAAGCAGACCTCGTGGATCTTGGCTTAAGAACCAAACAATGTAAACGGGAAAAAACCCCAAAGAACCCAAAGCCAAGAACCCCTGCTCCTCTCATTTAGGTTTAGGACCAGAGGAAAGGATAGGGAACTCTGGTAACATCTAGCATTTCTTTTGATGTAGTTCTCACTTCATTTCTTCTCATTTTCTAAAAACTGACCAAAATTTAACAGAGTTCTCCCCAAGCTCCTCCATCAGCCTAAATGCCTAATTTGGCATCATGTTCATATGGGTTATCAACAGGTTTGGAATCATTAGACTTGACTCAACCAGTTCTTGAGCTAATGATAGTGGAGTGAAAGATCAGACATCATAAACTTTACTTTCTCGTGGAAAAGATGGATCAAAGCAAATATTTATATTTTAGAACGTACGAAGAAAAAGCATATTAAGTCTTCCCACTCTGCTAATGACAGCAGTAAAACATACCCACTGAAATAAGAATAGGTCGTCAGTTAAATTTCTCAATAGACTGTTCTTACAGGAAGAGAAAGCAATTTTGGCAAGAAATTGAAGTAAAGCATTTGGGGAGGTATCTCTACTTTTGAAGCTAAGGAAACATTAAAAAAAATAAAAATCACTAAATGTAATTATGACTACAGTAAAAACCAAATAAACCCCAGCCTCAAACAAAGGTATAAAAGGAATAAAAGCCTTTATGTACAACATTTTAGTAAGATGTTTCATTCTATTATATAGTAGTTTGGATACGACCTCTATTGATAGAGTATATTCTGATCCCTTCTCCAGAGGCTAGAGAAAACAACTGGAAGATCCATGCAGCCCATCAGTCTCCACCTTGAAGACTTATTTCTCTAGCAAACACATCTGTAGTATCTCAAAGCACTGCCTCTCCGTTAAGGTACACAATTGTGATACTAATTTTATCTGCTGTTGATAAATTCAGTTGCCAAACTAAAAGACCAGTAAAATTCAGGTGCAAAATTCAGCCTGGGTAATGAAAACCCTCACTCAGCTGTCTTTAACCCTGGTTCATCCAGATTCCATTATTCCCTCAGGAAGAAGATTTAAACCATACCCTTCCATATCTCTGGAAAGTTCATAAAATCATAGAATTATTAAGGTTGGAAAAGAGCTCCAAGATCACCAAGTCCAACTGTTCTGTTTTGTTAATTTTTCCCTCTGCCCACAGAGTTCCACTATAAATTATAAATGTTACCGAGTGCAGTGATTCAAATATTCATATCAAATGGGGAAGGCTGCTGATGACTCCTGCCACAAAAATCCAGTGATTGAAGTAAAATGCATACCATGACCTGGAATCTCTACACCATGAAAACACCAGGCTATCAACTTGTGTCGCAATTAGGTAGACATTTGCCAACAAATAGTTTAACTGTGGTTCTATTAAGCTTTTTTATCCAAGACGTTTATACCAAATCAGTGGTGATTTCATTCCATTCCATGCGACAAATATCTGCAATACTAATACAATCTTCTCTGTTTCCCATTATTACAACTTATTTTTTGGTGAAGTAGAAATTAATCTCGTATTTTAAATAAAACAAACTGTCAGTAAATTGAGCAAAATGGGAGGCATATCCTGCTTTCAGGTTATTTAAAATGGTTTCCCCCTTTCAGTTTATGAAAAGCAATTATCAGAAAATGCCGTCTTTCTAGCCAGTATAGGTTCCAAAATGGTAGGGAAGAAGCCAAGTGACAAAGTGATTCTAGACACAAGAATACATAACTTATTAATTTAGTTAATTCAGATTTTAGAAATAGAAAAGAAACCTATGAAAAGATTGTTCATTATGGCAGTGCATCCTACTTCTCTGTGGTTCAAGGCTTGCTAAAATTCTTCGACATAGCTCCTGAAACTGCATAGCTTGATTAGGTGCTGTACGTAGATATCCAAATTTGCTGTGAAACCTCAAAACTGGGTTGTGACACTCAGATTTGTTCCTGGCCTAAAAGCTATCCTGCTTCAAGTAGACAAAGTAGTCTGTCCAGAGCTAATTCAAGTATCTGTATGTGCACTGTACTGTAACGTACCATGTGCACTCTTCTCTTTTCAAATAGAAAGAAATAGGCTTAAAGCCAAAGAAAACAGATAAGAAGGAAAAAACTCTGGAATAATTATTTGTCCATGCTGAAAATCTGCTGAGATTTCATTCCATTTCCCTGTTCATGACACTAAGTATTCTCTACGTTATCTTTTCAATTTCTTATTTTATCATTTTGCTGTGCAACAAGGAGAGAGAAAATGAAGGACTGCCAGTTTGAATACAATGTAGAATAAGTTTACTCTTAGTTTTCTAAACCTCAGTTTTTATATTTTTGAAAACCAAAAGCAAATATGGTCAAACTTGTAGGGTCAGATAACAGTTTTTCCTTGATTCCTCTATATGGAGTTAGATAAATATCATGGAGACAATAAAGCATGAGAAAAAATCTTTCCCCTGATAAAATTAAAAAACCTCACCATTACAAAAAAGTCTTCTTTTTAAGACATGACAAAATACTGTAACAGAAAGACCATGCGACTAACAAGGTATTGTTATAGTCTTTCAAAGAAAGAAAATGTATTAGAAATCCTGGTTTTTGCAAATCTTGAGGAAGTAAAATCTGCTACGAAATCATATGGAATATCAAGTAATTTTTCTGATTGCTTAAAATGATCTTTCTTTAAACAGTTTTGTTAGGTTTTCTTTTTTTTTTTTTTTTAATTACCATGCCAAGAACAAGGGTCAAACTACCTTACAGTGTGTGCTGAAAGCGAATAGACTCTTGATTAGCCCAATATCCTCCAAAATCCAAATATTCTCTCCTGAAATTACCTAAATTATAGATTCTCCTCTTGGATTTCTAAGCTACATCAACATAAGAAAAGAGGAGTTACAGTCCAACTACCTCACGCTACTCCAAATCATTCAGTGCAAATCTGGCTATTATCTTTCCTCCTGCCATTTATGTGGAAGCTGTATTTGTTCCCTATATTTCCTTCCTTTACCACTCCTGATCTCTAAGTTTGAGCCACCAACAAAAAGCCTCTTGAGGCTTCTGATTATTTTGCTGGGTGACTGATGTAGATTTTGCCTTAGGCGTGTATGATGAAAATACACAAGACTCATCTATTTTTGGAATGAAACAAAGATGATACTTCATTTATCACACAACTTACAGACACAACCACCAGTTCCTGTTCAACTTAAATGCCAATTTCACTTTAGAGTATTCCAAAACTTCAAAGTAAAGCTTCCAAGTGTTCCTACACCAAGAAAGGGAAGAAGCTGCAGGATACCCTTGTTTTCCCTGCATCTATTAATAATGTCCTTTATTTGTATCTTTGCAGAGCATTGGTTTATAACGAAAAAAATGAGGCAGAAACATAACTACAGCATTTCTTGTACACTGTACATTTCTGCTCTCTCTCAACAACCAGTTCAGAAAAAAATGAAACTAAATTCTCTCAAAAGAGGAAAAAAACCCCAGAACATTAAGGCAACACCTTCAGGTACATGGCAAGAAAGATGAATTAAGAAGTGTGCTTAAAGAATTTTGTGAGTAATGTTTTCTGCTTTCTCTGCATCTCTTGAGTTACTGACTAAACAATGTTGCATTAACCAGACATTGCTTGAGCCCCCAAACAGACTTGGGTCAGGGCTGATACTCTGTTTCCATTTCAGGTTTTGTCCCCGTGGAGTCTTTTAACTGCAGAAAACTAATTTCAAATGTCCAGCTGATGAAATTTCCCTACCCAATATTTAACCTTTTTTTTTTTTTTTTTAAGAAAAATAACCCATTTAAGAAGATATATATAACACAGTATAAAGAGCATTATGGCTGTTTTCAGTGAACAGATACATAATTTATTTTATTTGGATAGGAGTTCTTAAAGCCTTTGAAGAAAGAGGCAGGAGTTTACATACTACTTGTTCTTAACATTCAGAAAACAGAAGTGTTAGAGTCTGGTAAATTTATATCTAAAATCTCGTTTAACAACTATGGAGGAGGCTTGAAAAGTATTCTGAGAAGTGACAGAATGTCTTTTCTATACAGACCGACTCAGTAATTGTCTTCAAATAGGAAGTTCTGCGTGACTAAACAATGAAAATACAAATATGGGTAAACTGTTGGCAATTTACGGCTCCCTTTGCAAATTTAAGGGTGTCCACTGATGCATATTCAGCAGACTGCTCTGAATATATAACTCAGCTGCCGTAACTTTTGGAAATCTGGTTACCTAGCTAGACGATTATGAAGCTGACATTTACTGTATGTGCAATTATGGAATATACAGTGTCACTGCTTTCAAAGGCCACCTCTTTGCCAAAGTTCTTATCTTGCAGAAAATGTCCTTGCCTCCCTTGAGAAAAGCGGTCTTATTCAACTAGTACCAATGAACACTGGCAAGACACTTACAAAGGCAATTAGCTCTTCTGAGTGCCTAATTTGACATCTTCAAAGGGTCTCGCTTTAGGAATGAAGTTGTCAGACCTCTGGAGAATAAGGCCCATTATAAGCTCCACCTTGTCTCAAGGTGGAACCTAAAACTTTTACTCTTAAAAAGCTTTGGTTCTCTTTCTTGTCTATATTATGTCCACATATAATTCTTTATGAGAAGACACAGAATTGTAGGATATGCATGTTACCTTACTCATGGGAGTTGATAAGGGAAACCTCGTTAGGCTTTATAAGAGGAGCAATAAAACAGACACAGACATTTTTTTGTAGGATTACAATTGCTCCTCTCCTTTTCTAAATACAGGTGGTGCTAAGGCTGACAGTGTGTGTTTGGCTTATGCTAAGGGCAAGTTGACAAAATTCGTTTTTTTCTGTCTATACCAATATTTTCACAATACTAATATGCATTTACTACTAACCTGAAGTACCCTTTTCCATTCTTAACAGAGCTTGCATCCATTTTGCAGCATTTGGCATTTTAAATAAATAAATAAATAAATAAATGTTACTCTTTACTATAAATGTTGATTTTATTAACTTTGTTGGAAAGGCTCGGGGAAAAAAAATAGTGAATTTTGTTTTTTTCATCCAAAATTGTTCTCACTTGTTGCCATCTCTTCTGATTTGAATACTTTCACCACTCCAGCATTAAATTACAAGAGAGGGAGATCACTAGATCCTAAAAACTTTGCATCAAAATTAATCTCACTCCTAGATATTTTGGAATGTACATTCTTCATGGCCATCTCTGTGATAGACTGTGTGTGTATACAACTATGGCAATGTAGAAATAGTTCTAAACAAACAAACAAACATGAGTAAATTCACTTTTCTCGTCTGGGTATTTTTCTTCCATACATGCAAAATTAACTCTTGTGGCCACAGCTTCTTTGAACTCTGCTGTCTGCTCTAGGAAAAAACTCTTTTTTCTAAACAGTGCAGATGGTTTCAGGGGAATTATTTCTGTTAGAATAAGCAGCAATTTTACTTGACCTATGAAGTCAATATTGAAGTGAAGCTTTGGTCTTAAAATAGGAACAACTGAGAACTGTTGGCTTTTTTTCTTCATAGAAATCCTATTACATGTTTTCGTTTCATAACAGTGCCTACAGATATTCCAGGTCTTCTGCCAAGGAAACTTGTCTATTGACTAAAACTTCAGGAAGTCTTACAAAAATTTTCTCCACCAGAGATACAAACACTGATGTTTTTAGGTCACATACAGGAAGAGAAATAAGGTAACACACAAAGTGCCTTCAGAACAGTATCTACCATGAAGAAGTGGTAGCACTCAAGACTGCACCTTTATTACTAACAGGTACTGGGTAAAAAGTTATCTTCACGTTTCATTGTTTCTCCACTGTTAGGTATTTGCTAATGATCAACACATACAGTTGTGGAAAAGACAGCAACATACACAAACTTCAGAAAAAAATGAGGAAAAAATTAGGTTGAAATGTCAGTCATAGGTTTCTGTCACATATAGCAATGATGAAATAAAATACTGACCTGTACTGTCGGTTTCAAGAATTAAGATGAGCCTGAGCTCATTGTCAAAAATAAGGTAGCAGAGGAACTAATATGAACTTCAGATGACAGTTCTATTACCAATAAGAGATGAAAAAAAATACAAAGAGCACAAAAAAAGGATTTCCTTTTGCTTAATTGGGACCAGAATGACATTGCTTGACAAGGATTTTATTTAACAGGGGTGTTTAAAATGCTTCAGACTAAATGTGACATGAAAATTATTCTACTGTTTATAGATTTACTGAACAAACAGCTATAGTAATAAAGACTATCTCTTACCATGGAAGCTTGATTTGAATATAGAAACAAGACCTTATTGTTACCTTCTGAAGTATAGTCCACAACCCAATTACTGATCGCAACAGAAAGATTTATTTCAACCTTTGCAGTCACAAAAAGCAATCTGTATTTTTTCACTTCCATTTCATTATAGCTATTCTCTATTGACAGCATTTTGAATGCATTCTACTTGTAAAGAAAAACACTGTCTGCTGCATTTGAGGTATATACACATGCAGCCAAAGCTGCACCTTGAATTTGTATTCATGCATTTCAGATAACACTACCTTGGGTAATGTCACTGCAAATAAATGCGTAGCCATAGAAGCAGAAAACTTGATGCAGACTGGAAAGCCTGACTGAAAACTTAGTGAATAATGCAGCTTTCTGTGCTGCAGTGGGCTCTTTGCTGCCTTGGATATGTTGCTATGTGTATTTGAACTTAACTAGCTTGAAATAAATGTGCAAACTGCAAATATACCTTGACTGTTGTTGTAAATAACTGATAAACTCAGATCAGCCATAGCTATTAGCTGCTTGAAATGATCTTCTAATGCGCAAAATCCCAATCATTGAAAATTAAATGCTTTCTTCTGTTCTCTAAATAAAATAAAAAAGCTCCCCTGTTAGATGCTACTGAATCAAAACCTTAGTAAAGTGCAACACTAATATACTAATACTCTACTTCTGTCATACAGTGCTCTGAATGGGAATTACAGCAAAGGCATATACCACACTATTTGCTGCAGTTTATAGCACTTTGCATTAACAGGTCGTTTTGAACATGTACGCAATTCAGTTGTTAATTTAAAAATACAAAGCACCATGAATGGTAACAAAGGAAATAAATACACTAATCATATCTACACCAACAAAAATCTAGTAAAAATGATTTGTATTCTTCAGGTGTTAGAACATTTTCAAGATCTAGCAATTCCAAATGTATATTATTTTTACTAGTTACGCAGCAGGGCTTTTCCTCATCAAGAAATTATCTGACTTGATGGGCCTTGTCACAAGCAGAAAAAATACGATTGGTAATTCTGATCACAGAAATAGAGTAGATTTAAACTTGACAAAAACCACATACCATGTTAGAAAGAGGCAATCTGTTCAATAAAAGAAGAGTGCAGTAAGAGTGAAAATAAAGTAATACCCAAGAGGCTACCCTGGGATGCAGCATGAGAACCAGTACTCCTTTTTAATCAGATATAGCAGCTGAACACTACCAGAGCTTTCTGCGGAGCCCAACAGATCATGAAGAGAAAAATGGCCAACCAATGGCTAGCATTCCTCCTTTTTTTTTCAGTTAAGCAGTCCATTTGGTTAAAGGAAACATTTTTCAGTTCTAGAGGTAAATAGCATTGGCTTGCTTCTCTGTACTACTTCATTTTATAGGGCTTGGCTCAGCCTCACGAGCAATTGATAGTTTGGTACCTTGAGCAGTATCCTACCGAGGATGACAATGGCAATGGTGAAGCACATTTCCATTTATATTTTAACTATGGAGAAAGTGTGTATTCTGACCGTATTTCTCTCCCTCTACACCTGAGAGAAATGGAGCCACTACCTTCTAGTTCCCATCTATGCTGGAGTCTGATTTCTATTCCACTTTTTTAGGGAAATATCTTCAATCTTAAAGACGAAAACATTTTTAATTCATTTGTTTGGTTTTGTTTTGAAACAGAAGAGATTAGCTAGAACTTCATGGTGTCTGCCCGACAGACATTGCTACACTCTGAATGATACAGAGAACAGACATTTCAAGTCTTGGCTTGTAATTCTTTTTGACTGTGTGATGAGTCAAAGAAGTTTATCCTAGGTATGAATCTGCTGTGTGCATTAATAAAGTATATCTACTGTAAGTGAATCTGTTAGTCTCATCAGAAGAAGCAGTAACCAAACCAGTTATCAGTTAACCCAAACAGCCAAAACCAGTAGAGAAGTAAACAAGGGAAGTACTTGAATTGCTACATGAGGACTTTGGTCTCCACGTATTTTAAGCTTAGAGTAAACCAGTGATTTTTTGCCATGATGCAAGATTTAGCAACCGTTTGAAATTTTAAGTTGGGAGAAACAGCAAATCAATGAAAGACCAAGCCAACACTTCTGTCTAATGACACATCCCGTTTTTTCTTAAGTGGGTGGAAATCCCAGACTTCTTGCTTATACAGTGCATATATATGTAATAAACCACTATATACAGTATTCATCAGTTATTATACACATATACATAGAAAGAATAGGTTATTCCATATGTATCTCAATTAGATATAAAGTGCAAGAAAAAATTATAGAGAGAATAATACTGAAAAAAGCCTGACATCATACAATGTTGAACTAAGAAACAGAAAATAAAAGAAACTTTATCATTAGAATTCTTGCTTTGATAGGCCAGATTATTAACTTCAGTGAGTTTATTATTATCTAAAAATAAACTTCAATATGCAGGGTCTAGTATTCATTCTAGATACTATGCAACCTACATAATTTCTGGTTTCCCAATAACAAAACAAATTATTAAAAGCAAATTCTCAACTTACGCACATAGAGTTTGAATTGCAAAAAAAAAAAAAAGTTCACCTCAGAGATGAACTCAGAGCAACCAACAACCATACATATCTATCAAAAAGCCAAAAAGGATTTGACAAGTGAACTCATCATAATCTACACCAAGTTCAGTGCTCTGTTTTGTTCAAAATATGAAGCTGTAGCACATAGATATTGTGACAAGTGTCAACAAATCAAAAACGTACTAATGAATTCCTTGAAAGCAAGCTTAGAGTTCTATTCTCCTGTTCCTGAGCTAACAAGACAGGTGAAAAAAAAAAAGCTGAATTCATTTTAAAATCCAAGAGATTACTCTTCTCTCCGAATGAAATGTCTGAACCTCAAATTACATCCATCTGATGTACAAATCAGTCCCCAGGTTAGACTAAGATTTTGCAGAATTAAAATCTTGGCGGTATTTTTGGTTTGTTTGTGGTGTTCTGTTTTTAACCTGAAACATAAAACATGGCCCTAATGTTTGTCCAAATGCAGTTTGAAAACTGGAAACTACATCATCTGTCCACAGACAGCTAGGTAGATAGATAGAATGGGCTGAAAACAAGCAACATTCAAGATAATGTTCTTACAAGCAGAAACACTTATAGGATAAGTTCAGATGTACTCTGTAGTCATTATTCAAATATCAATATGTTAGGTGCTAGACAAGCACCTGTCAAATATACTTGATTCTTCTGTGAGCCAATTCCTTTAAGTGAATTAATTATCTTTCAACTGTCCTTCCAGTTCTTTCTTTAATATTGTGTTTAATAATGCCAAATTCTCTATGTTCTTTTTTTTGCTAGACACTTAAAAATAAACACTTAAACATGAGGTATAATTAATATCATCAATTTGATGGCATCTGCTTTATAAACTCTGCAGTACATTTAAATATCAAAGCATAATGCATTCTGCTTACAAAACCAAGAAAGATTTTTTTTTTCTTGAAGTTTCAATGAAAATTTTTCTTTAATGGAGGTACTACATATATAAACTTTTCCTGAGACCACTAGTTATGAGCCACTGCAAACAGTCACTCTGGACTCCTCAAGCTTAATTAAAACACAGCTAATATAATCGTATTCCGTAGATTGTCTAACAAACACAGCTAAAAAGCACACACATTCTCACTGCAACTTTTTACATATCAGCAAGTCAGTGAGATAGTTAAGGAGTTTATAAATAAACATAAATATGAGATTCATGTTCAAAATTTGGAGAAATATTTTGCCATGAACTAAATGATTAATTTACTGTTACTCTGCCAATACAACATCTCTTTTGAATTATACAGGTAAATGATAGCTTAAACCATTCCAGCTATAGTATCAATAAAACAAAGACAACAAAAAACAGAATGAATGCAAAAAGGTGTCTGATTCGGTATGATAAACACTTAGCGACATTTAAAAATGTTCTGCAATCTCTGCTTTCTATTATAGTTCCACAATCCATTAAAAAAACCTTGAATAATTGTTCCTTAGGATTATAAAAGTACTACATTTAAAAACATATCCAAATTTTAAATTCAAAAAAAAAACAAAACACAAAAGAGAGAAGAGCTTTGCAAAGTAATCAATAAGTATAGTTTCAGGATGCAATATTCAGTTGATTGTTAAAAAGCAGGTTCTGATATGGTTTCGGTATTCCACTAATGTAGAAAACTGAAAAAATCACAGCAGTCTTTTGAAAGCACAGATCAACTACGTAAGGTAAGGAGAGCATGCAATTCATGAATATGGTTCATTACCATGGTTACAAGCTTTCAGCACAGGCCTCTGTGTAGTTGGACTGACATTTTGTGGTATGTCTGGAAAAGCAAGGAAACAATGGAAATAAAACATATCTTTGAAAGCTACTGGAGTATTGCAACAACATTACTAAACAGAATGATTTAGAAGTTAGATATTTCTAGGAGTATAGTGACAGTTATAGACCAGTGAAATAATTTGACCCACTTACGGGGCAAGATGACTTTCCCTTCTCCCATTCAACTATAAACCCTAAAAAGTTAAAGTACAGGAGGCTAACAGTCTTGTCATAATAATCAGGCTATCCTAAATTCAGTAAATTACTCTCCAAAGTGCTACTGACATCAACAAAACAGCAGGAACATCCCTGAATGTCGTCATTGCAAGCAAGAAATAACCCAATAGCTTTTAAGTTGTAGAGCACTGGACACATACTGCTTTTAACTTTGTCTGGAAAACAAAATGTAAAATAGAATATTCACCTTTAGACCTTGGTATCCGTTTCCTCCGGTCTCGAAAAGCTGCACCTGACTGCAAGGCCTCCAACAGGCTATCCATCACTCCAGTCTCCTCACCTTCTATAAAGGAGAGAAGGAATCCTCTACGTTACCATAGCAATATCAAAGCATAAATAATACTCACAAGAAACAACAACAATAAAAGATATTAATAGCACTATTACAACGATTTATTTCAAACTTAGACCAGGGTTTAAACATTCAAAAATTGCTCTCTTGCAATTAATCACAACAGATTTGGTCTTCTATACATTGAACTATGCCAAATTTTATTCCATTAAAATCACTCTTTCTCTTCATTTCAGTACAATTTTGCACTTGCAAATAATCAGTTTCATATCAGCTTTCTAGAGCTGTCCCTTAAATGATTTATTGCATTAAACAAGAGATTATTTCAGTTATTGTCACAAAAAGTTGAAATTGTTTCTCAGCAGAAAGCGGAATGAACAATATAGGACTGGATAGGATACAGAGTGATATACATATGTAACTTTAATAAAAAGTCATTTTCACTTTGTATTTAACAACCTCTGGCCAGTATTAAATAATTCATTTAGTTCAGGAAAACTCTACCCATCCTATTACACATATATGTATAATATCCCTTGAAAGAATTACATTGCTGTGAGATTGTAATTAAATGCAAGCATTAAACACCCTACTTTTATTTTGTCAAATAAAAACATCAGAAAATGTTAGATTTTTGAACCTTGTTAACCTCTTGTGTCTATGCCTGGGAGGACAAGGAACACAACTCCAGGGATTTACAATACGATGAAAAATCACCACAGAGGAAAAAAGAATTACATAATGCCATGCCACTGATTTAAGGAATTCTCAAAGTGCTGGACTACAAGTAAGAAGGAAGGCAACCCTCTAGACCTGAATACGAAGGAAAATTTTTATGGGAAACATTGCTTTCCGACACTATTTGTATTTATTTCTCTCCTTTAAAGAAATTCCACCTTTCAATAAGCTTTAAAGAATTCTAGCATCTTTCTAAAGTAAGTTGTTTCAACGGCGACAAAAATAATTCAGAGAAAAAAAGCTCAAAGTTGCAGAGAGGAAGGTCTGGCAAAGTAGTGTTAAATCATCATGGGCCAAATCTTGAATATGACGTTTCAGAAACGACATTTTTACTTTCATTATTCTACTGCTAAGTCAAGAGTTGAATCTAATTTACCCTCTGAGAACCATAAACCCAGATATCATTTAAAAGTGGAAGAGGGAAACACACCAAAAAGACACACAAGATATTCGGAACCAAGATATGCAAATTCATATTTAAAAAAAAACTAAAATAATTCAATGTCTCAAAATTAGACTTCTGCTGTCCACATATTAAAGAAAAATGTCCCTCAAATGTGACTTAAAGTCGCACAGTGGTAATCTCCTCATATATTAATAAGAGTTTACATATTCAAAAATTCTACAGAAATACACATATAAACACATGTAAAGCTCACAACAGACATTCCCTAACTCAAATTCAATTTAGATTTTCATAAACAGTTTTCTCATTCTCTCTATTATACCAGCAACTACTTTATTATATACAGAAGGACCCAAATATTTTATTTTAAAATCTGATTTTATGCAATCGTATTACAACTTGTATTTAGTTCTTCTTCCTGTTCCTTTTGCTTGCATTTTTACCCATTGTTTAATTTCTGCTAATTCTGCATGTATACTTGTGTTTAGAAAGTGTAGTATGCTCAACTAAAGGCACAGTCATTAACAGTTTTTTAACCTTTAATAATGAAAAACAAAACTTATTTTAATTGACCTTCATCAGAATGTGGAAAAGGAAGAATTATAGAATCATTTAGGCTGGAAAGGACCCTTAAGACTATCCAGTCAAACTGCTAATCCAGTACTGCCAAGCCCATCACTAAACCATGTCCCAGTGCGTCATGCCTGCACACCTTTTAAATACCTCCAGGGTTGGTGACTCAACCACTTCCCTGGGCAGCCTGTTCCCATGCTTTACAACTCTTTCAGTAAAAAAATTTTTCCTAATGTCCAATCTAAACCTCCCCTGATGCATCTTGAGGCCATTGGCTCTTCTCCCATTGCCAGTTACTTGGGAGAAGAGACCAACATCTGCCTCACTACAACCTCCTTTCAGGTAGTTGTAGAGAGCAAGAAGGTCTCCCCTCAGCCTCCTCTTCTCCACACCAAACAGCCCCACTTCCCTCAGCTGCTCCTCATAAGACTTGTGCTCCAGACCCCTCACCAGTCTCGTTGCCCTTCTCTGGACACGCTCCAGCACCTCAATGTCTTTCTTGTCGTGAGGGGCCCAAAACTGAACACGGTACTCGAGGTGCAGCCCCACCAGTGCCGAGTACAGGGGGACGATCACCTCCCTACTCCTGCTGGCCACACTATTCCTGATACAAGCCAGGATGCCGTTGGCCTTCTTGGCCACCTGCGCACACAGCTGGCTCATGTGCAGCCACCTGTCCACCAAAACACTCCAGGTCCTTCTCCACCAGGCAGCTTTCCAGCCACTCCTCCCCAAGCCTGTAGCGTTGCATGGGGTTGTTGTGACCCAAGTGCAGAACCCGGTACTTGGTCTTGTTAAACCTCAATCTTGTTGGCCTCAGCCCATGGATCCAGCCTGTTCAGATCCCTCTGCAGACCCTTCCTACACTCCAGCAGATCGACACTCCTGCCCAGCTTCGCGTCATCTGCGAACTTACTAAGGGAGCACTCAATCCCCTCATCCAGATCATTGATAAAGATGTTAAACAAGACGGGACCCAAAACTGAGCCCTGGGGAACACCACTCATGACCATCTGCCAACTGAAAATAACTCCATTCACCACCACTCTCTGGGCCTGGCCATCCAGCCAGTTTTCTATCCAGTTAACAGAAACCCTTAGGTCTTCTCTTTTCTCTACACTCTGTATTACCAAACTAGTTAACAACCTTTCACAAAAGAGCTGTACACATAATGGAAAATTAGAAAATATTTTATAGGTTTTCATAACATTTAAGTACATTTCTGTACAATATATGGCAGATATAGAATAAACATGAAGACTGAAATACAGATTTTTCTCTTGCTTTGTGTTTGGTATAATGTGCTTTATTACACTGAGGTTTGCTCTCTTACGACTAATGGACTATCACAGGTATTAATATGGCATGGAACGCACCTTACAAAAAATTACTCAGATTATCTGTTCAGCTTCCTGGTTTATTTTTTTGTTTGTTTATGGTGGTGGGTTTTGGGGGGGAATTATTTATTTATTTATTTATACTTTCCTTTCTCCATCTGATATCATGCAATTTTCTAAAATACTCACGTCTGGCATGAAAACACTCAAGTGAATAATTTCAAACCAAAGTGATGCTTGAAGAAATTCTGAGGCCAAGCCATGAGTTACATTAAGGTACATGAATGCTGGAGGAAGGTTTATAAGCATTTTGGGCAATAGTAATGCAAAAAAGATTGAATAATATCACAGTTCCCAAAATGATATGATAAATGTTTATGGAAAGGAGTTCATAAGCTTTGTCTTAGGAAGTAGGAATAACCAAAGATAAATTTCAATCCTATTTCAGCATGTCATCTCTTTCCTTTTAAGCCTATCCAAGACTACTATGGATTTCATAGTTATTATAAAAACTTAACAAGTTTTCAGTAGAAAAAAATCCTGGTGCATAATCTGCTCTACTGCAAAAAGACCCACCAAAAAAATTAAAAAATATTTTAAATAATGGAATAGAAATATTGCGAAACCACAACTTTTTGTAGCATAGCTGTAACACATTTATGGGTACTGTCTGTTTTTCATACTTATCTGAAATATACTGCAGTCGCAAACTGGATTATAGATTAGTGCTTCCATTGACATGCAATACAGTTAACAGAACATATGGAGTATATAGGAACTTGAATTCAAAAAATCCTCTAGTAGTTTTCCTGTGTGCATGGATGTACTAAAAAAAGTTAACCACTGCAAATAAAAACATTCGTAGTTAATAATCTATGCACGCAAAACATGCAGAAAGCCTGTTTTTCAAACTTCTGTACCTTCAGCTAGGCTCCAAGTTCTGGTTTTTGATGCCTACGCCAACAGTTGACTGTGACACTTTCTATGAAGGTACACAGTTTGCTACTAATACTCACACTGTCTATAATAATGTCCAAGTTTACATAATGGAAAGTTTAAGAAACGAAAGTGTACCGTGCAGTATTTAAGAAATCTTTTAAATTTCCCTGAGAGAACTACATACAACGTTGCTACACTGATAGTATGAGGGTCGCAATATTGTTCAATACTAACACCTCCTATGGGACCTTCAAACTGGCTTTCACAAGCTGCTGCAGTCTGCTGTGACCAGTCCCAACTGACTTCCTAATTAGTCAGGTGTATCAATCTTTTGACATCCTAGAACTAGTAATTCCAGTTGGCTTGCAGATAGGTACATAGCCCACCATAATTCCTTTGAGAAATACACCATTTTGTGATCTGAATGATCTCTTTTCCTTCAATTGCAGAATAGGAGATTTAAATACTTTTTAATATCATACTTAATTAAAACTCATACAACTGTCTTTTAAATATCATCTAAAGCAGAAGTAAACTTGCCAACATAGCTGATAAGTTTTGCCCTTGACATTTCAGTGCCAAGTCAGATATATACTGCCTAATTTCGTAATTATGTCTTTAAAAATGTTAAGAATATTAGAGACCCTTCTCCTTTAGTGCATTGAGTATCATGAGCTTTACAGTAGAGCTTTAATGTGTCTTATGATGATAGCAACAGATACTGCATTTAGTAATGACTCCTGCATTTTACGTACTTATTAAGGAACAAATGATACATATTATAATCCCAGGAACAGTAGTCCACTGACAGGATAGAATCACAAATATCATTAGCAATATGGTTTTAAAATAAGAGTGGTGCAACAAGATTACTTTGGATGAAAAATGTTTCATTTTATAGTTCCTCTACATCTGTCCAATATAAACTAAAACATCACATTCAACACTAGGACTCCAGAATTTCACTTTACCAGGAGAAAAATATGTAATAATATGTCTATTTCCTCTTTCAAGGAATCAAAGCTTTCTTCAGCTACTCCTGTCAAAAAAAAATCTGATTTTTTTTTTTTTTTAACACAGAAAATACTAAGGAGCTTCAGAAAAAAACAAACCAAGAATTCTTTAGCGTGGTTTCTGTTGATGTTGCCTACCCATTCTGTACGCTAAAGAGATTTATCTACAGGGACTTCAACTGTCATTTTCCACTGGGATCTATTTACGGCATTGCAGTTACATCCAGCTTTTTGTTATGCTGTAAGTAATGGAAAGGATCAGCTCCTAAAGCCAATCTCTGAATACTAAGCCTCATCTGAAATTAAAACTGCACAATGTAGACAAATGTATACATTAAAAACAGACCTTAATGTTTCATTGCTGTAACAGTTGAGGGCCACTCATGAAGTTATCTGAATTACCAAAGGCTTTAATTATCTTTTTATCATTTTCGAAGTAACTCCACGGCAGCACTCAAGCTTTTACAAAATTTAAAAACAAACCTGGAGTGCTGAAGCTATTGGATTTATTTTACTTGTCTGAAGAATTAAGTCCTGATCTCACAATCCAGTAGTTACCAGAATTAATACTTTTTTATTCTTATTTGACTAGAATACAAACTGTTCTTTTTCTCTTCAGCTCAAGATATTATTCAGGTCGGATATATTGTACCCAGATTTCGATCAAGTGGAATTTAATGCATTCACAGCCTTCTTCAAGTTTAACTACATCATGGCTTGTGCCTTAGTGTACAAGAATTTCTGAGGCAAGTGGACACCAGCCTTGGGACAATGGCAGCAGAGATTTTTCCAGACTGCTCACACAAGGTGAAGAAGGAGAAAAAGAAAGATACATCTTTTAACTTTGTTAATGTTTTATCTTTACTTTCAAGACATCATAAAGAGTACTGTGCATTTGTTTGTATAATGATTGATTTTAACCAGTACAGCCTACAAAATAATATTCAGCTGACTAAAGGTCTCCATCTGAGTAAAAACTGATACAGATACAAAGCAGAAATAGCTGCCAAGCGTGCCTTGGATGGACTGGCTGAAAGGACAGTTCCTTTCAGATTTAAAAAGTGTTAAATCCCACTTTGGCCAGAAATGTCACTATTCCCTTGTCTTTCCTCAGGGGTGACTTCAGGTGAAAGACATATACCAGCCCTTCCCAAAAATGAAACATGTTTATACCTCACAGGAATCACATACATGGTCTAGTCCAGAAACAGAAGAGTTACATTTCTTCGTGATGCCCAACACAAAGCAGTAAGCCTTTGCTAGCGCTCCAGAGCCCTAGGCAAGTGCACTATAAAAAGATGTGTTTTCCCCTAATCACTGATGCACCTATTCCATAAATCTTCTCACTGAGGAAAGAGGCTTTCATGCCATCTTGTTTGCTCCTGCTGAAATTGTTCCATCGTTGAGTTGTCATAAAGTGCTTTTATGGTACAGAAATAGACTTTGACTCTGAGCATATGAATGAAAGTGTGCCCCAAGTTCAAAAGAGCTCAAAACAAGTGAAATACAAACTCAGCATCCATCCTTCATGAACTCTGAAAGACAGCTGTCCCTTTCAAACCAGTTGTTGAAATTAAGTTGGTAACTACACCACTTTGACTTCCATGAGATATATCATAAAAAAAAAAAAAAGGTAAACTGTAGTATTCGAGGTAGTTCTGTACCACAGAGATACAAAACTATTTCAGTGATGTAAGGTTCCTATTTCTGCATCTCAACTGGATCATAATTTCCCATTTAAGTAATGGGACTGATAGTGATACCAACTTAATATTGAACTTTGTAATAAAAATGTATAATTTTCTGATGTTCGTTGTGAGTCTATAAATCCCATTCTTTCCGTGACAACAGAAGAAAGCCACCGTAAACTCACTTTCCACGGAGATTATCCAGGATCATTTATATTGATTTCAGATCGAGTAAAGAGTTTGTCAGAGCAAGCTTTTCTGAGAGAGATCCTAAAAAAGTTTTCCTGAGATAAATTAGACTTATAGAAAAAACAGAACGCCAAGCCTTTGAAGTGGTGTACCGCAAGACTTGATACTGGGGCCAGTCTTTGTAACATCTTCCTTCACAACCTGATGGGACAGAGTGCACCCTGAAGCAAGTTTGCATATGTTGCAAAATTCAGAGTAATGGTTGACACACCAGATGGTTGTGCTGTCATTCAGAGGGACCTTGATAAGTTGGAGAAACAGGCACACAGAAGTCTTAATGAAATTCAACAAATGACCTGTATGTGGTGAGGTGTAACCCCATACACCAGCACAGGTGGGGGCCAATTGGCTGGAAAGGACCTTGAAAAAAAAAGTCAGGGATTCTGGTGGACAACTGTTGGGGTTCATGTAGCTTGAGAGTTAGCATGACTAGGCCGCTTAAGCAAAACAGTTAGCATAACTGAACAGGCCGCTGGAAAGGGCAGCTAAGAATAGCAATTGAGAAAGTTCTGATAGTGCACATGATGTGGGTTAGC
>Ga0065711_1035616_pt1 | contig 22055 bp, 9 predicted proteins | sample Hoacrofraction12_FD_59098 | JGI IMG/M metagenome (GOLD analysis project Ga0065711, IMG submission 59098) | Hoatzin crop microbial communities from Cojedes, Venezuela - Epithelial fraction 12 v2 (version 2) | ecosystem: Host-associated > Birds > Digestive system > Esophagus > Crop | place... | reverse complement strand
TGCAAGGAAAACTCAAAGCTTTTGAACATTATGGGTTTTAAACTAAAAACATACTATTTACTTGAAAACAAAAGTTACTTAGATCTGTCATTAAGCCTTTTGATCAGTTTTACATTCTACCACAAACAGAGAATCTCATGAAAACATCCAGATTTATTGCATTTGTCTAACCATAAAACCTTAACCACAAAACCATTAAACCTAAAAGGAATTCACTTTCACTACCAGGGGAGTATTAGCACAGATACCAACACCCTCGTAGCACCATGGCCACACACACAACCCATACTTGCTTCCAGCACAGCTTCTCTCTTCAAACTCAGGTAAGGCAGGCTCCCAGGGTTGTGAAGTGGGTTGCTAAAACTAAAATTCTCAAGAATTTAGTTTGATCAGACTCTAGCTTTTATTTATAGACACAGCTAATCTGAAGACTCAAAATGCTTATTTTAAATGATGGGGGCGTGAGGGAGTGATGTTAACAAACAGGTCTGACTGTTTTGGAAGAAGTGCATACTCCAGATAGAGCCTTTACTTAACAGATTCTTTCTGCAGCAAGATGATTACAACATCCTACAATTCTGACACCATTTCTGCTCTTTTTGTTGCTCTGACTGAAAGTAGTTCTACACCCAAAGGACAGCCTCATGCAAAGAAATGAGGGCAAAGAAAATCAGCTTCAGGAAAAATAATGAGGGACTTGAGTTTGAAGAGAGGAAGACCGAACTTACAGACTTCCCCAGCTCATGGCATAAAGCCATCCCAGCAACACTGCAAAAATGAAGCAGTAACAGAATTGCAGATATACCTCTTTACTCTTACTTCAGTTTTTCAGGAAAACTCACCTTATTACACAATCATCCCATATCAGCTCCTTATTAATGACTTCTGTTCCCACTGGGGAATTTCAGCTAAGTTTGTCAAAAGAGAAGTCATCAAGACACAATGCTCCTGCAAACTTCATGTACAGAAGCAGCAATAGGGCAGATATACCTGCTGAAGGGAAATCTGCAGCCCCAACCAAACCTTTACTAGGCACAAAATGTCTATTTAAGGCCAGAAAGAAAAAAAAAAAATCTTCCTTCTGTCTCCACTTTCATTCAGCAGGATCTGATCATGAGTACAAAGCCACAAGATAAGATTTCACTGATCTGCTCTTCAGAGAAGTGCTTAAAACAAAAGAGGTCTTAAATCGATTCTAGAAGACTGGGGTGTGAGGATGCAATGTGTGGTACCCATGAGGAAGTCAGCAGGGTTTTCTTCCTATTACTATTTTCACACAGAGCACACACAGTTGACTCTGTCTTGGTACAACTGAGGGTTTAGAAGCCCTCTTACACCAACTGACCCCCACTAAAACATACACCTCATTGCAGACCTGCTTTAAGAGACATCCATCACTCTTTCACACGTATTGCATACCAAGACAGATTTGTGCTCAGCTGTACCGGAAGGGGAAGAATGACAGTAGAGACACGGAGTTGCCTAAGTCACTGAAGACATAGCTAGCCAACCTGGGACATGAAATAAGGCATCCTAAATCCCAATACTAAATCTTCACTGCAGGACTATGTTATTGCTTTTTTGATTCCCCTCTAACAGCTTAGTTCCTCAATTATAAAAACACCCGTTCTGTTACAGCCTCCTCATCACGGTCTCCTGAAAGCGCTTCTGAAGCCATTTAAGCCTATATTCCATAAAAACCTTTGAATGAATTCCAGGTTATCACCACAGAATAGCACTACACTCAGATAACACTGTTTCCTCCAAGGTAATTTTCATACTTTAATTATCTCATGGCTTGAATCATCCTCTATAAGAAGCCCGCAACAGCAGCACAACTCACGAAGCAGTGAATTTAAATAAAATAGAGAATAGTACAAACTGGATTCACAGGAATGTCCTTTGCAAAATCTCATTTGCACAGACTCTGAGGATGGAAAAAATATCATTTTATTTGTTTTCTCTAGTCACGTTAGCTCTTTATAGACATAAGATTGTCACAATTACTTAGCTGCAAGATCCCTGCAGCCCATTTTACCTCAGTTTAAACAACCTGAATTATTTTCCCTTACTGAAGTTCTCAAATTTGCACTTTGTTGGGGACAATTGCTGCAAAATCTATGGTCTATTCTGCTTGCATGTTTTTTCCTCTTGGAGCATGCATTAACAGGGCCAGAGATAGACCTCACATACTAAGAACACACGGCAGAAGGTATGCAGCACCCCTGGGAAAACAGAAGTTCACACACTTGAAAAACTGCTGTAATGTTTCAAGCAGTTGACTGTCACTGACAGAAGATAACTTGCAAGTTGTGGCAGAGCTACAGGAACAAACAGAAAGAAAACAAGCACAAGCCTTAATCTCCAAACTTGTCCAATACAGCTAACTGGTAATTAATAATACAAAAGAGAAAAGATGAGAATAAGGCTGATCCCCACTGTCTTTCACTATCGATATATAACTATAAAAATGTATATACCCTGTTTAGCAAGTCTGGAGACTCATAACATGCTAAAAGGACTACTAAATCCATGACACTGAAGATAAGGCCACTAGCTTTTGGGAACTATGTGCTGTAAGACATACTTTAAATATTGTAGGCTATAACCTCACTGCATCCAAGTACTCACATTTCACACAAAGCTGCATGCAGCTGCCAGACAGCACATTTTCTATCCCCCACCTTTGGTACACTGATCACTTCTTCCTAGTTTATTCCACTCTGCTGCTCTGCTAGTTTAAAAGGCTGGCTCCATCTTTCCAAGACCTTAATGCCCTACAGTACAAGTGAGATGGTGACTTCCAGGCCAGTACTGGGGGAATGGAACTGTGAATCTGCAAAGCCAAAAGCCTGATTTACTACAACTTCAGCAAAGATGTAGCCAAGCACCAACAGTTGAAAAGTGCAACTACCAGAGTGCTCTGTCTGGGGTGCAGAGAGTAACGTCTGCAATTTAAACATCCCAGATGGGAGACTGGTTACATGACAACACCTGCTTGCAAAATATTGCTAGACACAGCTTGCCAAGTCCAATGCTGCTCTTCGCTAGAGGCAGATCCATAGCTGCTGGGAAATGTCACTGTCCTCAGTGGAGCTAAGACACTTAGCAGCAGCTGCCCCGGATCTGCCCCAAGCAGGCAGTCAGGGGGCAGAGCTGCCTACCCTCTGAATGGCTATTCTCTTCATCTCCTTCCTTGCAGCATGGAAGAGCTGTTCTTGTGCTCTACCAGGTAATATTGTAGGTGCAGTCTTTAGCTTGCTAGGCTTTGTGTTGCTATCTACTCTGCCTCACACATGTTGGCAGCGGCCATGGTAACATCCACAGTGTGGCTGGATGGTTCTCCCACCCACACCACAAGCAAGTTTCAAAGCTTCTTCGGCACGCGGCTGTCTTCAGGACTTCATTTAACTGCTTCAGGTAAGAGTCCTGAAGGGGCTCTCCATATCTGGCATGTAACTGTAGTTACATTTCTTTCTGGATGCTGCAGTTCACCGACAGGTAGAAGAGGGCTCAGCCAAAGCCTTCTGACAAATGCTCTCTGACAATGCATTACTCCAGGGCTGGAACCTGGTAGTCATGTGGCAGGGGCATACATATAAAACTGTCGATTAAGAAAGCATGATAACACTTACAACCATTAATGTCTTAAGTTGCAGTCATGGTTTTTGATAATTTCACAGATTGGCTGGATTTCCTAGATTCCCTGAGACCTGCAAAACCTCTTTCTGGGTTGTATGACACGTTATTGCTACAGACCATTTCAAAATTTCAGAGACCAAACAGTCAACAAGACCTAAGATTTACAGAAAGGACTGAAACTTCCTGACACAAATTTAAACATTAGCTAAGTCTCCTGAATTTTCCTGCCTTACAAGAAGTGAATTTACCATACTGTGTTTTATAAAAGATATCAGGTGGAACTACTCCTCTTCCAAGCACTCAGCAACAGAAGCAGAGAAAGAATATGCAGACAGAATTCAACAGCAAGAAATCTAACAACCTGAATTTTTTTTCACTTTGATGTTGGTAAGCAGACCATTTATAGTTTGCTTTGCACGTAGATCTCAGAGCACAATGACTTTCATGACAATGAATAAAGACATCTGCAGAACAAACTGCAAATTGAAGATAAATAAAAAAATACAGTATCAGAGAAACAAAATGCAGTAACATATAATTCAATAGCAAGAAAACATTTTGCCCTGTGGCTTATCTTTGTTTTTTCTGTATAAATTGACCAGATACTAAAACATCAGAAATGATGTCCCAGGGCCAAAATTTCCAGATCAAAGATGTTATGGAATAATCCAGGGACCCTGTCTTGCTAAGAACACTGGAATTTGAAAGAGCAGCTAACAGGCTACATTTAAAGGGGCTGACAGCTGCATATTTACCTATATGAAAGCATGTGATGAGTCAACTTTAGCTGCAACCTGTTTGTACCATTTCACAAGTGCAAGGCAATAGTGCTCACCCCTTCACAAAGCTGAATCCAAGACAAGATCTAGCCTCTTCAGCGTATTTAGGTTGCTTACAGGACTTCCAGTTATGGCTGGCGCAAATGATAGAAACCCTGAATTTTTCAACCTGAATGGGAGACAAAATTGTACAAACTGGTCCCAACATCGAAAGAAACAAGGCTTGTATCTTCCACCTATATTCTCCCACCTGTACCAAACTCTAAATTGGAGACACGGATTTGATGGATGGAGCACTCTGTGGATGAAGAATTGCCTGAATGGTCATACTCAAAGAATTGCAGTCAACAGTTCAATATCCAAGTGGAGACCAGTGACAAGTGGCATTCCTCAGGGGTCAGTACTGGGACTGGCGCTGTTGAACATCTTTGTCAGCAACATGGACAGTGGAATTTAGTGCACCCTCAGCAAGTCTGCCACCAACACCAAGCTGTTTGGTGCAGTCAACAACGCTGGAGGGAATGGATGCCATCCAGAGGGACCTGGACAGGCTTGAGAGGTGGGCCTGTGCAAACCTCATGGAGTTCAACAAGGCTAAGTGCAAGGCCCTACACATAGGTCAGGGCAATCCCAAGCACAAACACAGGTTGGGCAGAGAATGGATTGAGAGCAGCCCTGCCGAGAAGGACTTGGGGTGCTGGCTGACAAGAAGCTCAGCATGACCCAGCAGTGTGCACTCACAGCCCAGAAGGCCAACCGTGCCCTGGGCTGCATCCCCAGCAGCGTGGGCACAGGGCGAGGGAGGGGATTCTGCCCCTCTGCCCCGCTCTGCTGAAACACCCTCCCGGGGGAGTCCGGCATCCAGCTCTGGAGCCCTCAGCACAGGACAAACCTGCAGCTGTGGGAGCGGGGCCAGAGGAGGCCCCAGCAATGATCCAAGGGCTGGAACCCCTCTGCTGGGAGGAAAGGCTGGGAGAGCTGGGGCTGTTCAGCCTGGAGAAGAGAATGCTCTGAGGAGACCTTGCTGCGGCCTTCCAGTACCTGAAGGGGCCTACATGAGAGCTGGAGAGGGACTTTTTACAAGCGCACAGAATGACAGGACAAAGGGCAATAGCTTCAAGCTGAAAGAAGGGAGGTGTAGACTGGATATAAGGAAGAAATTCTCTACCATGAGGGTGGTGAGGCCCTGGCCCAGGTTGCCCAGAGGAGCTGTGGCTGCCCCCTCCCTGGCAGCATTCAAGGCCAGCTTGGATGGGGCTCTGAGCACCCTGGTCTGGTGGATGCTGTCCCTGCCCATAGCAGTGGGGTTGGAACCAGATGATTGACCATTCTATGATTCTATGATCTTTAAACTTGCTGCTCTCCTCCTAGCACAGGGGAGAAAGTAGTAACAACACACAGATGTCACCACAAAGAACAGGCTTCAACTCCAATCTCAGTGTCCCCCTGCCATCTTAAACTTGTGATAGTACTTGGTCACCTCCCATTTTTAAACAGCAGCTATTTGTCATGCATTCTTTAGAGCCTCTTCCAAAACAATCCCCATGAACACTGCCCAAGCTCATGTTCAGCAGGCAGCTTCTAATTAACCCTTAGCCTTCATTAAGCTGTGCAGGCATTTTGTCTGAACCAGAGCCCAGTCTCCCTGCTCTGGCTCTGCAATCAGCATTTTAACATGTACAGCTGTACAACCATTGTGCTTCTTTGGGGCTCAGTTACAAACATTTACTAACCTCATCTACATGAGCTTCACCTCATCTACATGAACTTCTGCTGTTGTAGGAAACAGAAAGGCTGAGTAGAAAATAATGACATATGTCAGTCTCAGTTGTTTCTTGGTCTTTCTTTAGAAAGCTCCCTCTGACACTCAGCTGATGCTACACATACATTGAGAGCAAAGCACCCAAGTCACATTCAAAGCAGGCTGGTTGGCATGACATCTGACAGCCAACAAGAGATGGACCTACAAGTCCTTGCCACACCAGATTCCCTATGCTGTGTTGACTGTCACATAGCCAAAACTGCCAGCACTAAAAGGCAAAGCAACCTAATGTTTTCCATGTTTAAGACCCTATTTAATCAGTTTTCCCTTTCCCAAGTCATTTTGGATTACATTTCCCACAAAGACTGTCTCAGACTTGGGGTTTTTCTTTAATCCATGCAGAAAGAGCTGATTTGCTCAATGAAAAAATACTGTTTTGTCAACATTTTTAAACAACTGTTAAGTCAAAATGCTTTTATTTCCATCTGCTTTTGAGCAGAGACTGGAAATTATCAAGCTGTCAGGAATGCTTCTTTTTCAGCCCTATAAAAATCTTTCAAGTTTGGCAGTGTTAAGCCTCTATAAAGCTGCAGCTTGCCCATGCTCTGAACTGACAGGTTAGAATCTGGCAGCTCAATTTCCTGAAGTTACCATCTGCCCCAATCATTCTTCAATCCAAGACTGAGTAGCATTTTCCTCACAGTTGCTGCTTTCAGTGCCTGTCAAGCTGGACTAAGGAAAAGACTGGGCTTATGCATTTTTGTACTCGTATCAAAGTTCCGACTGTTTGCGCACAGGAGAAAAAGTGTAAATCCATTCAAAAACAGATTTCATGAACTGTAAATTAGAGTCTGGGTACAAAGCCAGCTTCCTCAATCACATTTTCCTTTTCCTTTGTGTATTGAAATCACTTTAAATTCCTCCAAAAACCAATAGAGAGTGCATTCAGTTACTTGTTCTCCTGCCTTTATGCAATGGACACCGATACAAGGCTGTAAGTCATCAGGTAAATTCTGAAGTATCTATTTTAAGTGTTCGGTACACAGATGTCAGAACTTAAAATGCAATAAAGCTCTACAACAAAATAAGCAATAGTCAGCCTTTTTATTTCAATGCATGCAATTAAACCTAGTTACACGCATGCACAGTTTCAGAGACAGAATTACTGATGACAATAACATCCATTTCTAATTACACAGCTGCTTTAATTGGCTCTTGCCAGTTTATGTTTGTATCACTCAGCAAGTCTATCAGCTTAGTGCCATTTTAAAATCATAATTTATATAAATTGTACCTATTTTTACTGGAGAGGAAGGGAAGATATGGGCCAAGTATTCAAACAGCTGCACCTCAACAGGAGTTAGGAAAGTGTTAGTTGCCAGTCACAATTCTGAAGGTGTGAAACTTTCTGCTTCATGGAGATACAGGATATTGTGGTAGCCAATAAGCACAAGTAATATTTACATTATATATATACACAACATGAAGAAAAAAAAAATTCAACCTATACCCATCATGAGCAGCATTAGGCACCAGAGAATGCTGAACAAAACAAAAGGTTCCCACAGAGCAAGGCTGCATTACCTGCACCCAGCAGAATTTCAAATACCTCAGCATAACTGATAACAGCACAAGAGAGATCAAAAGGTCTAGAAAGTTAGCATTTAGGTTAGTGAACACTTCGCCACCATCCCTCTTCCTAAGCGAAGTTCTCTGATCACTTGTTCAGAAAGGCCTGGCCACTTAAGGAGCTGTGGGCCTCTTCCTAAGCAACTGTCAGCCCTCTCCTTCCTCTCATAACTCCATTTCATATCCAAGACTTACTACATTGTGATGAGACCAGCTAGCTTCATTACTAGGTTCAGTAACTCCTAAACAGAAATTTTTTTTTTTCCCCTCCAAACTTTCAACAGGGTATTTAGGATGAATAATGTGCAAGTTCCTTGTTAAATCACGTATCTTGTCAAAATTAGTAAGGTCTCATTATGTAAAATTGAATAACATCACCATTCCAGAGCAAGTCTTCAGAAAAGACAGTATTTAAAATAGTTCAGTTACTTTAGCTGAAGTCTCAAATTAGTCTTCTTCACACCCTTAATATCACTAGAGTCACATCTTGTCCTAAGACACCTTTGAGTGGTTTTCAGTTTCAGAAAGAAAAAAGCAACAGAGACTAATAATGAAAAGTTCCTCTAAATGCACACGGAAGAAAGGACAAAATCTAAACTGAAAGCCTAGATTCCAGATGCTACAATCTTGGGGGGGGGGGCGGTGGTTCTTGTTTCTTTTAGGGTTTTTTTGTGGTTTTGTTTTTTTTTTTTAATCAAGAGCATAAATGAGTGGCCTCACTCCTTTTTACTGTTACAGAATTCCCTTGTCAATACTGAATCCAAGTAGAATACACAAAACACCAAAATAAAAATAATATTCCAAGTCAGCTGTTGTTGTGACTTTACTGCTAGAACCATGCTTTTCAGCTCCTTCAAAATGAGAGATCAATGGTGCCACATCAGTCCCTTTCACTCAGTTATCTTCCATCATGAAAACAATGCATATAATTAAGCACAGAGTTTGCTTGCAATGAGTAACATCTGCTGATGCAAGAAATGTCTCTCTCAGCTAACCAAAGTGCCTCCCGTGCTTTAATTAAGTCTTTCATAAGGTTATAATTTTTTAGCTTTGAATAAATTGGGTTTCCTATCACACCTTCTCTTCCTTCTCCAACATGGATTCAGACTAAGCAAGGACACAAACCTACAGTCTGGATAACCACCCAGAATTGAAAAGTTCTCCTCCTTGCATCGCTCTATGCATAGGATTAAATGTATACCTATGTGTTGACAGAAGATCTACAGCTCTTACCATCACTTAGTCATATCTGTTCAGAACAGGAAAGAGCTCAGGGAAAGTATGAAGTTTACCAATCAGCATAAAGCATGACACATTTTTTGACCTTTGCTTGGGGCCAGAGCAGGGAACAGAGTCTGAATTCAGTGTTGTCCACTGAAAATAGGTAGTCTGTTGTTTGTTTGAACTCAGGAGCTACACTCATGGTCCCACACCCAAAATATTTCAAGTTAATATAAGACCCCTTCTTTCCTCTGCCATGAAATTTTGTTCAAAGAGTCATCAGAAATACTAGATGGAACACTCCACCACCACTAAGGGCCCATAGTAAATCTGTTTGGAAGCTCCAGAAGAACACACACAAACGCCAGCACAAATTCATACAGCATGCATAGCTAGAGCGCTAGCACTGATGGCAAGATCAGTTAGTTGACCCATACATATGGAGAAGCTTCACACTTTTCAATTTGTCTTTTTTGAAAGCAAATTTAAAAAAAAAAAAAATCAATAAAAGGCAGAAACCCTGAAGTTTTCTGAACATGTCTGGGATTAATCTTCTCTGGATTGAAGCTCAGGAAACGTCAGTTTTGTCAGTTGCCATGTCAAGAAGTTCTGTGACCTTGGGCAAATCACTTTCACACCTTTGTCTTCCTCATACGCACTTTTTAGCTGGCACATTCTTCAAACAGAATTTGTCTTTTAATACGCTTCTATGTAATGTCCCAATAAAATCAGGTCATAATCAAGCTCTAACATCAGCTTGATCCTTAAGGCGCTCTAACACTATTTTTATTCAAATTCATTTTTAGCTTAAGAGTGCTGGCAGACTGTTGAGATCTACTGAACTACAAGAAAATGCAGACTTGCTTTCTTGAGAAACACCTAAGTTTTGAGCTGAGTACAGAGTAGTAAGAAATACCCAAACTACAGTGAGTTGCAAAATTGTTTCTTTCATTTGTACACATGTTTAAGTATGTTGTATGTTAGTTTCTGCAGTTAAAATTAACTTCTTATTTTATGAAACTGTTTAATTACCCCTTGGCAATGTTCCATAATTACTCTATAGAGGTAAAAGTATTTATTAATCACATGTACTTACTTTTGGTACAAAGATGTATTTGGGTAAATTAACATGTATTTTGAACTATTCAGAGAACATATTTCTTTTATTCCCTTACTATCACATTTACAGAACAACCATGCCTATAATAAACAAACCACTAGAACAACAGGTACTTGGAGAGGTTATTATAGGTACCTCATATTATCATGTCAAAGATCCTTAATCTTTTATTGGATCCCTCTCACAAATCCCTCTGAGGTAAGAAAGCACTGTTATGCCAGTTTTCAAGGTGAGAATTTGAGGCAAATAAACTAAATTGCCAAGTCCCACTCCGGCTATCCCAGTCTGATACCTTGAACAGGATGGAAAAAACCCTTCTGCTTTTTACATTGTACATTTGGACAGGACCTTGAGTCTGCTTGCCAAATTTCTTTTGAAAATGACAGCTGACATCATGAAAAAGTTATATGTATTTAGTATATTTTATATAGATATACACACACACACCCTCTCCTACAATGGCATTTTCCATTCCTAGTTCTGACTGATTGGAGGTTGAATACCCAAGACCAAACAATTCCATCACACTCTTTCTTCATGTATTCTATTGTTTTATTACTTCATAAGTTTAGGGTGAACCCTGAGGGCATCTGAGACACAGGAAGAAACCACATAGCAAGAATATTAGGAAAATACACTGCACAAATTCCTGCTACGGTTTATTGCCTCAGAAGGCAGTAGTATCAAACCAGCAAGACTGCAGTAAGCAGCAATTGTACTAAGGTAGGTACCGCTAACAGCGCTGTCCTCAGCAGCTTGATATGGCATTTCAGAAAGCTTGCTGTTCATTAACTCCACTACTTGCAATGCAAGGCAACAACTGGAGGACTCGCCTTAAGCTGTCTAACTCAAGGTCACACAAGAAGACTGCTGAGAACTCAACTCAGACCTCCTGTGAATCCAGGATCACAGGTCTGGGTCTTAAGATGGCACTTTTAGAAAGCTTGACCTTCAGGGAATCTCTTCTCCACAGTTTGGAAAGCTTCTCATTTAAACTCTTGAAATATTTTAGAAACACCATGGGCAGGGAGCCTTTACACCACAACCCAGGATGTTAGGCTTCATGCAGTCAGTAGCAAAAGGCTACTGCAGAGAACTAATTAAGGTGTTCAAAACTGTTCCCTGCAGAACCTCTCATTGAGATTTACAGGCAGCTCAGAGCAGGATTCTCATTCCAGCTGTCCCCTCCATGCAACTAAGAAAATGACTGCACAGAGAAAGCATGCTGCAGTCTGCAGCAGATAGAGTGGGAACAAGCAGCATAATTGGTCCATCACTTTCAGTGCCAGGAATGTTCAATTTCATTTTGCTTAACTGACAGAAATCAGTGCTGATTCAAAAAAGTAGATGCAAGCACTAAGCCTGATTTCTACTCAGATCCTGTGAAAGGAGAAGAGAGGAACAAGGTGGTAGTGAATGAAAACAGAGAAACTGAGAAGCAGCACAGCAGAAAACAAGCAGGCAAGTGATTTGTCTCTGTGTCTTATCATACCACCTTCTAATAACACACAGTGCACAAAGCACTAAGTGTTAGTCATGGCCATACAAGTGAAGAAATTTCATCAGACGCCGTCAATCTCCTCTTTCCTTAGTGTACTTGGAACTCGAGGAGATCCCTAATCATTTGCCCTGCTACTTTTCTTCCTTCCTTGTGGGTGTATTAGCAGCAATGCAAAATTCCCATACCTCTTTGCCAGTACAACATTGTTCTTGCTTTTTTTTTAAAAAAAAAAGCAGTCAGTAAATATCAGCATAAAACAGCAAGTCCTCAGTGACAATCAAGGAAATTAAACTGGTGAATTTCAGCAACTACTTTTGTTGGGAGAGATTAATTTGCCTCCTTGTTTGAAACAGTTTCACACCTCAGAGTATTACCTGGTAGAAGCCAAATTATCAGAAAGTCTCATCCACCTCCACACCTTCCATGTCAGACTCCAACTCCAGATAAACAGGCACAGATCCTTCAGAAGTCGGAGACCAGCACCTTGGCAGATCCAGGGTACTTCAGGACCTGAAGCGCTTTTACACATATGGGCCTCTGTCTGCTGGCTGGAATCATATAATCATTCAGGTTGGTAAAGACTTCCAACATCATCAAGTCCAACCATCAACCCATCACCACCATGCCTACTAAACCATGTCCTCAAGTGCCGTATCTACACATTTTTTTGAACACCTCCAGGGATGGTGACTCTACCACTTCCCTGGGCAGCCTGTTAGTTTCTCCGGGACAATGCTGCAGGGAAATAGTGTCAAAGGGTTTACTAAAGTCCAGGCAGATAAAATCCACAGCTTTTCCCTCATCTACTAGGCTGGTCACCTGGTCATAGGAGGAGATCAGGTTGGTCAACCAGGACCTGCTTTTCATGAACCCATGCTGGCTTGGACTGGTGCCCTGGTTGTCCTTCACACACCCAGTGAGCACACTCAAGATGAAAAACATTCCCTAGAAAGATAGGCATATTGATTTGTTCAGCGATTGTACAATAGTTCAGAGTCTTTGTGTTTTTCTTTGGTCAATTACAACAAAAGCAACAACTCTCAGTTACAAGCAGGAGTTTCCAGATCACTTTACAGAAATAATCCATTGATTATTTTAGTCAGTCTTCCTACATAATTTGTAGGTTGAAAGCCTGAAGCTGCTTCAGAGCTTTGCTTAGAGTTCAGTGGTGAATGTAATTCAACAAAGCATCAGATTCTGGTAAACATTTTGGCCAGGACAGTTTTAGTAACTTAACAGATTAGCTTTTATCTACTTAATACCACTATTCCTAACAGTAGCAGCAAAGGTGTTTTTTTTATAAGCAATAGGCATATTTCCAGGTCTTGCATTTTCTTCCTAGTGAAAAGACAAATGCTTTATTCCTTCAGAAACTCAAAGATTATCAGAAGTACCATTTACTAATTAGACCAAAATTTAAAAGTGAAACAAAACAGCAGCTAGAATCAGCAGGTTTATAGCAGAAGACTTCTCTCCACAAGTAAAGCCCCTTTCCCATGCAGTCAAAAAGGCATTCAAGGGGAATAAAAGACAAAGTGTACAAGCCTGACTTACAACATTAGTCCTTGCAAGAGATGTCTTCAGCTGTAGTTACTCATAGGCTGGTTTAGCCAAGGTAAATGTTCTCTGATTTCTGAAATAGAATATAGATATTAATTATCAAATGGGACTTCACCATTACTACAATATTGGTGAAATTCTACTTTTCAAATGCTATCTAGGAAAGGCACTCAAAGTTATCAAATCTAAACCACCATTTAGTTTTACAATTGCGTAGATCTATATACACACACACCTCAGAACCAACTGAAGTTTTCAGAACTTCCTCAAAAGTCAAAATGTAGGATTCCCTTCACATACCCTTCCCCACATTCAGAAGTTTCAAATTAGTTTCATACCATCACACTGAGAAGACAAATTTACATTACATATCTGATTTACATGTCCAAACATTATTGCCTTATTTTACTTTGAGATGGCTAAAAAGGAAAGAGCAGTAAGAATAGATTGTACTAGGTAGAACTTTTTGCTATTTTAATGATGAACTTCATATATCTGTACATTACAGCTGCAGAAGCACAGCTTACCATAAAGCTTTAGAACACAAGTCCAGCTAGACTACTTAGATGGTAAATTAAATGCTTTCAGTTTCATGTATAGTCCAAAGTTTGAGGACCATTACTCTAGACTGAAGACAAAATTAAAAGTCTTGAACGATGTTGCTCATTCATTTGTTGATAAATGAATTAAACTATGCCTTTTCTGCCTATTTTCCTAAATGACTTTTCCATCTCCAGATATCTATACCAGCAATTACAAGCCACTTAGGAGTAGGAGCAGGGTGTGAATTGTTAGGAGCAGAGGAAAGCAAGGGCTCAATCTACTTGTTCCATAACTGTAGCAACTTCTGCTTGCCTGCCGAGTCATATACTCTAGATTTGACTTTTCTCTCTTCAAGGTGATGTTTATTAACAGCCTATCTCTTACAGTTTTATCAGTTTCCCATATGCTGCTTCTGACTTCAGCAATTTTATCTCCAAATTTCTTCTGGAGATTTTAGCATAGCAGGGGTTTCACACACCAAAAAACATTCTTATTTTAAATCTTTCCTCTCTCTCCTCCCCTGATACTGCTGGATAACCTTGCTGCCAGGGCTTAATCTGATGGGCACTGTTGACTTGTTTCAGTACATGTTGGTCTCAGGGTGAGGAAAACTAAACAATTGCTTTTAATCTAAATCAGGCAACAAAGAATATGACTTCAGTGATATGAGAAGGGGATACACCAGAACTCACTATTGCTGCCCCTGTTTTGGGGTTAGTAGAACACGTACACAATTTTCTCAAAAAGACCCTGCCTCGCAGGCATTGTTCTGTCTTCTCATGAAGGCTGACAACAGCTTGTCAACATTAATTGAGCAGAACCTGAAAGAATGCTGCGAACTGTTAAGTGTTAAAGCAGGCAACTCCCAAATACAAATTCTAAAACAAGGCTATGGATGAATGGTCACATACTCTACTACAGTTTTCCCTCATAAAACTTTCCAACCTTTCCTTACTTCTTAACTCTCTTCTTTCAGCAGCTCGCTCTCATGTCATGTATCTCATCTCAGATGTTTTTAACAAACCTTGGTGGTCCTTACATTGACTATCACCAAGTGTTGACATCACTAACATTAACAAAATGGTGTTCTTCCTTAGAAGAGAAAGAAGATAGAGGTGGGTAGTTAGTTTATATGGAGAGCTAGGACTTCTGTGCTACCCTGGGACAATTAAAGATCTCCCAAGAAAGACTGAATTCCACATATTTTAAACTGTTTATCATAGATTTATTTAAATAAATAAACAGAAGTATTTAGAATCCTTGTGCTGTTGCTCTGATACACTGCAGTGTGGTAGAAACTGTCTTATTAAAAACTTCACACCTGTCCAAATACTCAATGTCCTACTGTTAGCCTGCAGGCTATCAGTTGTGCCATGCAAGCATGCCCCAGCAGGGCACTAAACTCCAACAGAAGGCTAGGCCTTCCTCCCTTGCCACTGCTTCCACGTGACCAGCCACTCTAACTGGCTCAGCAGCAATGAAGCACTCCACTCACAGCAGCCTCTGACCCCTGGAGACATAAGTCTTCAGAGTCAAATCACTGCCTATTTAGTATCAAGGAAAGGCAGAATCACAGACTGAGATGTCATCTTCAAAAGATACTGGTTATCCATGTTCTTTCCACAACAAACCAATATGCTCTGTAGTATCTAGTACCTGAAACTGTGGCCTTGTTCAGAGCAACATTCTTGCTTAAATTTAAGCATTCCTAACTGGCAGCTGCACTGAAGTTTACCAGAGGCCAAGGTTTCCACATTTATTTGAAACGTTAGTTCTCTCTTCCAACCAAAACCCAACGGTTACCAATTTCTACGCTAATTCTCAGATTAGTTTCCCTTGAAATTGTATATATAAAATTTACCAATGAAGGGCAAAAGCAAGAGATCAAACTCCAGTTTTTAGCCCTTTGTTGCCACTTTCCTAGAAAAATCAGAAGGGAATCTTAAACCCTGCACTACAATTAAATGAGTTGAAAAGCATGAAAAACACTTGTCTCTGCAGAGATCAAATTTGAACTAGCTTTGACTTCTAGATCTTATGGGTACTAAAGGGTAAAGCTAGGATTAGATTGAAGAATGTGTGGCACTTGTTTTCCCTTGTTACCAAAATGCCGCAATTCTTCAGCCAGCCAGGTTACCCTCATAGAAGTATGATCTCCTTGGGGGAACCCAAGGCCAACAGATACTTCAGAAACAGCAACAGCTACTTTCCACATTTAAACAACTATTCCCCCAACCCTTGCCCAGCTATACAAATAAGGGACTACTACCTTCAGAAGATTTTTCTATAAAGGAACAAAGTGTATTAGTACACAAGTAGAACATGTTAAAGTTGTGATTACAGTGACAGCACAGTGTCACATCCCAGCAGATCACATAGCTTACTTCTACTGATACCAACCTGTATCCATTTACCCTTGCCTTTGACACATCGCCTTACTAGTTCAGCCTATGAGACTGGACTCCAATGTTATGTTCTTATGTACAAAGAATGATCTCAGAATTTATAGACCAGGTGTGCTGCTAGGAAGAAGTTGATGACTATTTAACATCACCAGCATTTTTTGAAATTGTAAAAAATGCTACCTATCATCCAGCAAATGACTGTTAATAAGAACTGTGGTAAACTGTCCCTAGGCCTTCTGCACTTCTAAACTGAAATAACTGTTTGGCTTTATGGACATGCAAATTAACAAACTCTTCTTGCAAATGTACTCAAGCCGTAGCAAGAATCATCACTGGTCCACTGAAGGAAGCAGTTTATTTATATGACCAGTTTAACAGTAGACATACCAGAAACAAAAGTTGTGAACCTTTGACTTACTTTCCTGGAGCAGCAACCCAGGAAAAGTCACAGGAAGAAAACTCCCACTCCTAGCAAAACCTGCAGCATGGTGCTGACTGCAGAGCTCAAGCAACTCAGCTAGACTTCGTAAGGGTTTTTTCCTTAACTAGGCAGACTGGCTTGGGTGCTCACTGGACAACTGCAGGTGCCAAGGCCCACCTTCACTAAGGGCTACAACCCTAACAAACACCTGGCTTTACAGAATCATTATTAAGCAAAGCCTCTGAGATCCCATGAAAGAAAAATATTCTTGACAATATACCCTATGGTTTCTATGTCCTCACTTCACTCTATACAGTAAGACCTAAATTTACTTTCTGTAGCACAGCATTCCTGATTCAGCACAATTACATTCCATATATATAAATAGCAACACTCTTGACACAAGTTGATTTTTCAGAGAATTGATGCACAGCCAATTAGGTCCGCTGCATCACACATACTCTACCATACACACACAGTGCAGTATATTTCCTGAATCATCCCTGAAGTAGCAAGTATTTTCTGAAAGAGGTGGTCTGGACCCTGTACTGTGAAGCAAACCTAATTTTGGCTAATCAGCAGTAGCACTGCAAATTTGCATTCTGATTTGCCACACAAGTTTCTAGTAATTTGACAGCTAATAATGGAAATGTGCACATGCTTGAAAACAACTTGAGCTTTTCTCCAACCCCTGCCAAAAACACAACAGAAGAAAGCGAAGTTGCATATCTTAATTCAGCCCACATTAGCAGCAGCACAGAGGGAACTAACAGGTTTTACTAGCCTATGCATAGTCCAGACTGTTGTGAAGAACCCTCTCCTTGGATATCTGCTGAACATTTAATCTGCATGCCTAGGAGAGAACTAGGGGAGCACAGCAGCAGACAACTTTTTACTTCTGAACCACAATAATTTTGAAGTGCTCAAATTTTACATAGGTTTTCATATAACCTGTTTGCGAAGTAGAAACCACAGCAGGTAGGTGTACCAAGGCTTACCTTTCCCAAGAGGAAGGGTATAAGTAGCCTGGACCTTAAAAACATTTGCTACTGTTACATAAGTTGCTCAGTTCAAGGTCTGATGCAAAGATGAGTCTTCCACGGATTTAGTGTGCAACCCTAATTCTTTGATTACTTGTTGCTGTAGTTTATATATCACCTAATCAATATGTCCTTTCCTTCCCATCTATTTACAGCAGAACCACAGCAGATTAATCAGCTTCAGAGGTATGTGATTTGACACACAATACACAGCTCCTTCAGGGATCACATACATATTCTAAGAACAGTGACTGAATTTTCATGGTGTCAGGTTACTCAGAGCTAACTGCTTAGCTTTCTCCTTGAAGCTAAGCTTTGCATTAAATGAAAGCATCTCCAGCTTTCAACTAGAGTAAATCTTTTGTCTGAAAGGGAAGAGTGCAAAGGTACTTGCAGAAAAAGCAATCCAACACAACAAGCTCATCCAACAACAGGATGGTCTAATCAACTGGTTGATGAAATAACAGAGTGATATGAAACACTGGACAGTTCTCGCCTTTGCAGAAGCTGGAGCTACTTTCTAAGCACTTCTCCACATGGTGAAAATGAATGTGGTTGGGACAGGCCTAAGCTGTAGCACACAAAAATACTTGCTGACTACAACAAAGCCCAATTTCTTTAACTTATTTGAATTGATGTGGTAGAGATCAAAGTAGACAAGTTAATGCTGTTCTTGGCTTTGATCCAGCTAAGGTAAGATCTTATGAAATATGTTCCACTCAGTCCAATAAATTACTGACAGACTAGCTTATCTAGAAGTTAGGTGACAAGGCTAATAACAGATATCCTAGGAGCAAAATTACTACAGCTAATGATGAAGAGAAATGTGAAGAGGAGAATCTGGAAACCTTATTTCATAGATCAGGAAGTTACACACCTGTAGTCATCCGAACAGTCAGTGATTGAGATCGCAGCAAGGCAGAGTTGAGAATGGTGGAAGGTTCAACGGTCATGAAGGTTCAAGAATGGTGCCAGGGTGTAAGCACAGGATGTTGATATAATTCCTGAGACAGTTTGACCTAGATGTTAAAAGAAAGCATATGGTGATGAGCAAATCTCCAGTCTAACCCTGAATTTCTGACCTCCTTCAAAGGCATTAGTTCCTCTGCAGTAAGCTTTGTCACAGCTATCAGAGTGTACAGACTGAAGTTAGAGTTGTTTTTGAAAAATATACTTGACAGACAGCTAAACAGGGTATATAGTGTATATATCTATATTTAACAGTATGTGAAATATCAAGGCAAACAGAAGCCAACTACAATGATTAACGAAGGAAGGGAACCTGTAAACAGAGGTATAACTTCTGCAACAAAGTCATGATGGATCATTGAAATATTTCAATATGATCTGTACACGAAAAAGGAGCAAAATACCTGCAAAGTCCATGCAGTCTGAGTAGATAGCAGAGGTCCAAGCCCACTAAAACCATACTTAGACAGTGTGACATTAAGTACAGCAGAACCACCCAAGTCACTTTGTGCAGCATTTGAAATGTATTAACTCCAGCTACAACAGGGTGACAGTCTTCCTATGTCTTAAACATTGTGCTTGCTATAAGATACACTAAACTATTCCCTAGTTTACTGCTCATACAACAAAACTAACTGTAGTCAAGCAACAGACAGCTACAGCCTTTAACCTAAGTAAAACTCATAGCTGAGAGCCACTGATAAAGGGAAACTGTACTATGAGGGCTTCCTGGATCACTAGTCTTGTTGTTTCAAGCAACCATGCAATATAACGGCATCTGAAAATGTTCCACACTACAACCAGCTGGTTTTGTGTCACTTTATGATGAAAATATCATTTCAAAGTCAACCCACTGTTAGATAGGAGTCTTCTAACTTGGCAACAGATACATCTTCATACTTGTTTGCACCTGCATTCTCTTGGGCCATTTCTTAGCAGTTCCCTTAATTACACATCTTCTATTCTCAGAGTTATCCCTAGCAGTTTACAGTCCACAATCCAGCATTCATTTCACTAAGATAAACATTCGTAATAAGGCTATGTTCTTTTCATTATTCAGATCTGTTCCCTACAATATCTTTACAGTTTTCCTCGTCATTTATTCTCATGTTTCCTCGTCATTTATTCTCATGCTGCTTCAATTCTTGAAAATAGTTTACCAAAACTTGTACATCATATTCAAGATGAGAATCTCAAGAGATCTTAATACAACTGCACTAATTCTTTTCACTTTAAGAGCATCACCATTCAGTGAGGAACTTCTTTGGAGCCAAGTTCTACATCATACTGACTGCTTAGACTATTCCACTTTAGAAGCACAAACGCTCAAATACAGCTCAACTCTTTCCCTAAGTTCTTCAGTTTTCATTGAAAAATTGCATGATGAGAGATGTTGCCATCCAATAATTCATCAGATCACTTGGTTCATTTAGCAAAAATCTCTACATTTATGTCTGTAGACCTCCAGCTCAAAAATATCTTTTCCATCTCCCTCAATATATAGTCATATGTAGTGACAGTAACCCTGGTGCTGAACGAAGTTGTTTTCATCAACAGTGCAGCTGTGCCAGGCTCACTACATAGCCAACTGGCACATTCAGTGGGCAGTATGACAGCAACATTTTGTGCTGTGGGACAGGAGGATGTGCTGGCTGACATGCTACAACATACGAACAGCATCGTGTTGGACCTAGAGGAAGAAAAACAAACAGCCTTCTTTCCTAAGCAGGCAGTACCAGATAATTATTCATGATGAAGATAAAGGGCTAGTGGCACAACACTAATTTCTGCCCATGGTCAGGTTTTTCTGTCCTGAAAATGATTATCATTGTTCTCCAGTAACAGGGGAAATGCTTATTTAATTCATCTAAGATCAGTAACTTATCACAAGCAATAAGCTTTTTCCACAAGTGAGAGAGATAAATGTGACTCTGGGCCTACAGCCAATTCTACTGTTCTTAAGTTTTTCGCATGTTTCAACTCAGTTTCACAGAGGAAAAAAAGCATATTTATCAGACCTTTTTTCTATCCCATCTAGCTGTGCCACTTGACTAAGGATATAAGCGCTCCTATCCATTGTATATGCAAGGAAACAGTCCTGTAGCTTGGGATCTCAATCTGGTCATTCTCTGCAGAGGCACAAGTGTCTTGCAATACACTAGTCCATTAACTTCAATTCCTGGCTCTCTGTATCAGAAATAGACCACCACCAGGACCATTGTCAACTTGTGAAGTACAGTGGCATTTCAACAAGCATCAGAGGAAAAGTCTACCTTTATCAGCCTGATGACAGTGTACTTTCAACTACTCTGATGGCAGAACAGGGAAAAGCAAGTAGTCAAGTGGTCTGTATCCTTGAGTACCATGTTTCTGCAAATTACAAAATGAATTAGAGATGTTGGAGCCAGACAATAGAACATTCGTGAAAACTAGCTACATTCTCTATCCATTCTTGAGGAAAAGCAACTTCCACTGCAAGAGAAGGTAATTTAAAGCTTTCCAGTTAAGATTTTAAATTGAGGAAGAGGCAGAACACAAATTAGAGCATTATTTGGAATAAAATTTCTGAAAGAAACTTGCAATTTTTTGCTAACTTGTATAAGCAGATACTACCCTTGGTAGCAAAAATCTAGCTGTTGCTGAACAGTGACAAAAGAGCCTATTTCCATTCTACACCCACTTGCATAACAGTGATACTGCAAATAGCATCAGACAAAAAATTCTTTTTGAGATGACATTTATTCTGTTCAGCTTTTGTCAGAGCACAGGCTAGCTGCAGCCTATCCTGAAAGGCCGAGTGCCTCAGGAAGACCCGAGAAATTCGTACATAGCCATCAGGCAGAGGACTACAGAACTACCAGTTATCTCCTCAGTCTGCATTCCCTGAGTTTGATACCCCACAATATACATGCATTGACTTCAAATTAATCCTGGAAGTGAAGGTAACTGCTGAATGCAAATAAAATAAGACCCACTTCATACAGGGAAGACTCAAAGCATATTATCCTGGAAATGAGCTATCAGCAACTCCAAATGTGTTTCTTATGAAAATGAGCTGCAGATAGCTTTAAGTGGTCAAGGTCTGATCTGAGTTGGTAGGACTTTCAGGTTGCACTAGATTTTAGCCAGTATAATGAATTTACCAAAATGGACATTCTCAAACACATTAAAGGCCTGTTCTTATTTCATGTGCATAGGTACAGCATCTGTAAAGCCAAAACTCTTTCATCGCTCTTCAAAACTTTTACACAAGCAGTTTGGAGAAAAATATTTCTGCAAAAACATGTCTGTTAACCAGCATCCCAGTTGAAGGTAGAGCACCAAACCAGTTCACTGCAGACACGGTCATATACCAAAAGGTGTAACAATGTAAAATTTAAAATTCCAGAATTATATTAAATGGTTCTGACTCATAACAGGAGGGGTCACATCCTCCCCCCCCCTCCCCCCCCTCCAAATTTAC
>Ga0065711_1004882_pt1 | contig 22056 bp, 19 predicted proteins | sample Hoacrofraction12_FD_59098 | JGI IMG/M metagenome (GOLD analysis project Ga0065711, IMG submission 59098) | Hoatzin crop microbial communities from Cojedes, Venezuela - Epithelial fraction 12 v2 (version 2) | ecosystem: Host-associated > Birds > Digestive system > Esophagus > Crop | place... | reverse complement strand
GGGCCCGGCTCCCCCCCGCGCTGGCCCCAGCGGCGTCTCCTTGCTCCCGCAGACTGTAATGTAGCAGACCCTGCGATGTCCACGGCCCCGCAGCTTGGCCCAGGGTCCAACCCGCTGCCGAACCTGAGCGAGACCAGCGCTCCCAGCGTGCCCCATGGTGCTGCCCCCAGCTTACGGCCAGACGCTGCAGGAGGCGGCGGCGGCGGAGCAGGAAAGCAGCCTTCACAGTTCGTTTACGTCTTTACAACGCACCTTGCTAACACGTAAGCAGTAAACCCCGTCCGTCCTCCGCTGGCAGAGGGCCGGCCTGTCCCGCCTGCCTGCTGCGTGCTGCGCTTGAGTACGAGGGAGCTGGACAGACCCGCGTCGCTTGGGTCGCACAGAGCGGGTCCCTCCTGAGGCTCAGGAAGTTGGCTGGCAGCTGCTGCCGGTGGGCAAACTTTGTCTGGAGTGCACACTTCCTCCCAGCGATGCCCAGCACCACGCATGTTCTGCGACACGCGCCATCGAGTGCATCTAGTCAGCATCCAGCAAAAAGATTCACCCAAAGCAGCATGGGCTGCTGGTCTGATTCAGAAGTACCGAAAGGGCCGGGTGTCCCAGCGAGTGCCGTGTAACGCTCGGTGTTCTCCGCTCCGTTCCTCCCTTCTGTCCTGCACTGTCTCCACCGGGGAGTCTTAGCAAGACTGTTGAGTTTTAGAGCTCTGCTATACCACAGGTTCGGTGCGGTAGATCCCAGAGCATCTCGGCAATAGCCATCTTAAGGCAGCAGCAGGCACAAGGCAGAGCCAAGTGCCCGTCATAGGAAGTTCCAGGGCAAGCGATCATCAGTTGGAGAACCTCACTGGGGCCCAATGCAGGACAGGCGGGACTCTGACAGTGTTCCCCCTTCTCGGTGGTCTCCAGAGGTTTCCCTCTTCCCGCAGGACTGAGGAGCGGAGGTGGCGCCTGGGGCCTGGGGCGGGTGGGATGAGGCACGGTGCCTGTTCTTGAGCGGTTTGTGCTCTCTCCCCAGAGCTGCGGAAGCTGTCCTGCAGGGCCGAGCCGACTCCATTCTGGCCTACCATCAGCAGAACGTCCCACGGGCAAAGCTAGACCAGGTATACCAGCTGTGAACCAAAGGCTCCTGTCGGCACATACTGCAGACCCTTCCCTTCTGACGTGGCCGTTCTCCCCCAGCTCCTGGGCCATCTGTGGAGGAAGCGGTTGTCAGAACGCCCTTTCAGTGGGGTGGGAAGCCGCTTTGCCGTGGAACCTCTTCGGAGTGAGTCCTGGCTGCTGTCAGCTGTGAAAAGTTTGGGATGGGGCACGGTGCGTGGCCTCGCAGCCCCGTGGGCAGAGTACCCGACCGTGGGTTTCCGGGGCACTCGATGGACCCTGCTTCTTTCCCACAAGGAACGAACGTGAACTGCCCCAGGGCATGTCTTAGGGACAGAGCGGGCTCCTGCAGGGTGCGGGGAAGAATACCTATCCAGGATTTTTCCTGCTCACATTTGTTTCCCTTTTCTCTGCCAGGCGCCAGCTCCTAAAGTGCTGGGGGTTGCTGAGCCGCTTCCGATTAACCCTCCTGCTGCCAACACTCCACAGTCCCAGCCGCCGGCACCTCAAACGAGCCAGCCGCAGCCTACCCCACCGCAGCCACAGCCTCAGACCATCAGTCAAACACCTTTGCCTGCACCCAGCAGCCTGCCCCAGGAAGGGACAAGTGAAGATGTCCGGAGAGATCTGACTCCCAACTCTTTGGGGAACACCAGCGGCAGCAACCAGCCTGGAAGTAACCACCCAAACACGCCCACCGCGCCTGCCAACACCATGCAGCCTGGGCCAGTGGAGTCCTCCGCCACGTCCAGCTCCAGCCTGCTCGGGGAGGGCCCGGGTCCAGGGCTGCCGGGGAACGGGCAGGCAGGCCTCGGCCCTCGGAACCCCATGAACTCGGAAGGACTCTCGAAGGAGCAGCTGGAGCACCGAGAGCGCTCTCTGCAGACCCTGCGGGACATTGAGCGCCTGCTGCTGCGCAGCGGCGAGGCCGAGCCCTTCATGAAGTCCAGCCAAAACGCGGGCGAGGGCGGGACGGCCCCTCAGCCGCAGGCTGCCCCTGCTCAGCCCCCCGCGCCCCCCGCCAGCATGAAGAAGTATGAAGAGCCTCTGCAGTCCATGATCTCCCAGACCCAGAGCCTCGGCGGGCCCAGCCTGGAACATGAGGTGCCCCACCACGCAAGCGCTGACATGGGGCAGCAGATGAACATGATGATGCAGCGGCTGAACCAGGACAGCCTGACACCGGAGCAAGTGGCCTGGAGGAAGTTGCAGGAAGAGTACTATGAGGAAAAGCGACGGAAAGAGGAGCAGATCAGCATCCATGGCCGGCCCATGCAGGAGATCATGATCCCGCAGTCGATGGGGAGCATGATGATGCGTGGGCCCCCGCCACCCTACCACAGCAAGCCTGGAGAGCAGTGGCCACCGGGGATGGGCAGCCAGCTGCGGGGACCCATAGACGTGCAGGACCCGATGCAGCTGCGGGGAGGGCCCCCCTTCCCGGGGCCGCGGTTCCCTGGGAGTCAAATGCAGAGGGTCTCTGGCTTCGGAGGGATGCAGAACATGCCCTTGGATGCTCTTGGGGCCATGAATACCATGCAGAGGCCGGTCAGGCCCGGCATGGGGTGGAGTGACGATATGTCTCCTATGGGAGGCCCCGGGAGCTTTCCACAAGGCACCCTGCCCTACCCGTCAGGGCAAGGGGACCCCGAAAGGTTCATGAATCCCCGCGCCAGGGAGGAGATCCTGCGGCATCAGCTGATGGAGAAACGCCCGGTGGCGATGCAGAGGCCCATGGCGATGTCCGGCAACTCCATGAGCCAGGGCATGGAAATGGAGAGGATGATACAGGCTCACCGGCAGATGGATCCATCCGTGTTTGCTGGGCAGATAACGGGGGACAGCCTGAGCAGTGCCCCGATGGGAATGGATTTTGCAGGCACTCGGGGGATGCTGAGCCCCCCTATGAGTCAGTCAGGCCTTCGGGACATGGACGCGGCCATGGGCCCTGGCAACCTCAACATGAACATGAACGTCAACATGAACATGAACATGAACCTCAATGTCCAGATGACCCCGCAGCAGCAGATGATGATGTCGCAGAAGATGAGGGGCCCCGATATGATGGCCCACCAGGGCATGAGCCCTGAGGAGCTGGCCAGGGCGAGGGCTCAGAACGGCAATGGCGCCGCAATGCTGGGGGGACCCCAGAAAATGATGATTCCCTCCCAGTTCCCCAACCAAGGACAGCAAGGCTTCTCAAGCGGGCCAGGGCCTTACCCCAACATGCCCCAGGAGATGGGCAGCGCCTCGGACATGTTCAGCCCTGAGCAGGGCTCCATGCCCGTCGGGAGCATCGGCGGCACCACCAGACTCAGCCACATCCCTCTGCCGCCGGCTTCCAATCCCGCTCCCGCACAAGGGGCCAACCTGGCCAACATGCACCCTGCACCTTCCCGGGGGCTGGGCCGCCGGCCCTCTGACCTCACCATCAACATCAGCCAGATGAACTCCCCCAGCATGGGTCACCTCAAGTCTCCCACCCTCAGCCAGGTGCACTCGCCGCTGGTCACCTCCCCTTCTGCCAACCTCAAGTCCCCACAGACGCCCTCGCAGATGGTCAGCATGCCGCCTTCAAACCAGTCTGGACCCCTCAAGTCCCCCCAGGTGATGAGCTCCTCGCTTAACGTCCGGTCTCCAACTGGCTCACCGAGCCGCCTGAAGTCCCCTTCTATGGCCGTTCCTTCCCCTGGCTGGGTGCCGTCTCCCAAAGCCACCATGCCCAGTCCTGGAGTCAACCAGAGCAAGCAGACTCTCAGCATGAACTCGTCTACTTCCATGGGAGGACTGGATCAGGGTACGCCGGGCATCCTGTGCGCGTGCGGGCCCGGGTTTGGTCAGGGTGTGGACAGTGCTTCTCTCCAGCGCATGTGCTCGGGCAAGAGTGCAGAGGCGCTCGTGCCTGTGCGTGCCCTCGCATCTCGTGGAGCAAGGCGCCTTTCCCAGCAGCCCAAACGGGGCCTTTTCAGGTAGATGGGAGGGCGACCGGGGCGGCTTTTACTTCGAGCCCGGCTCGCGCTCGGTGATGCGGGTGGCAAAAGCCGTGTCTGTGCTGGGCAGACGGGGGTAGTTTGAAGCGGGTGTCTCTCGTCCTTCTGGAGCAGGGTCGCCGCCTGAGAGCCCGGAGGGTGCTGGGCTGTGCCAGCTCTGCGTTCTGCAGCCTCCTCTGGTCCCTGCCGTTAGAGGCAAGGGACGGGGTTGCTGGCTGATGGGAGCAAGCCGTGGTGTGCGGGCAGTACTAAGCCGGTCTCTCTCTCGCTTGCAGGTTCTCTCCCTTCTGGGCCTCGGAGCAGCTCTTCCGCACCAGCCAGTAACGCCTCTAGCACCATGAATCCCAACATGCCTTTTACTTCCTCTCCAGATCCATCCCCCTCCCAGAACCCCCTCTCGCTGATGATGTCCCAGATGTCCAAGTATGCCATGCCCAGCTCCACACCGCTTTACCACAACGCCATCAAAACTATCGCCACCTCTGATGACGAGCTGCTGCCAGACAGGCCTATGCTCCCGCCTGGAAGCATGTCAGGTACCTACTTCTGGGGCTGGGCTTGCGAGGGGTCAGATCGTCCCGTGGCTGCCAGCGGGCCTGAGGTGCCAGGCGGAGGAGGCATTAGAAACTGTGGTCTCCCACTGACTGCTGCGTCAAATAGCTTAAATCTGCCCTCGTTTGTAATAGTCTGCTCACTTCTCCGCACTGTGCCCAGGCTGTCCATCAGCTTTTGGCTTGGCTGTGCGGTCTGGAAGGACGTGAGCCAGTCTGGGATTCGAGGCCCCCTTCTTCCGCGAGCTCTGGAAGTTTTCAGAACTCCGTTTACCCTGTGCAGATGCGTCAGTCCTGGGTTTTCTTGGCTCCTGGAGTTGTCTCGGGCCCAGCACTTGCGGGCAGAAGTCTGCTGCTCGGAGCCCTTGTGTTCTTGTGCAGCAGAACAGGGACGCTCTGAACAGGGTTTGGCAGTCTGGTCTTCTGAGCGGAGCCCAGGTGCCTTCACGGGCCAGGCTATGTCATAGCATAGTTCTGATTTCAGTAGGCGACAGCCAGATATGCTCCGCTAGCTGGTGGCACTGGTGAGGACAGCTAGGCAAATGAGTGTTTTTCATCACTTGGTGACCAGCCTGAAGGGGAATTCCACCACGCAGTACTACTTGATGTAGGGCTTCAAAGCTGTCTGATAAATATTCTTGGCAATTTTCAAAACAAAAAATCCACTTTTTGACTCTTTCCCTGCTGAATAGTCGCTTAGGTTGACCGCGGGCATGCAAATGCCTTGGCTCCCTCCTAACCCGAACCCCTCCACAGGCACCGATGGCCCTGCTGTACTGGTGAGCGCAGTCCTCCCTCTCGGACAGCACCTGCGTCGGGCTGCCGACTCTTTTGCTTTTTTGTCTCCTCACCGCCTGAGGTCCTGTGGTCACAGGAGCTTGCCGGGTGGCTAACCCTGCGAGCGGGCAGTGGCGAAGGGTTGCTCCTCGGTGCCTTCCAGGCAGCCGAGAGCCCTGCAGAGATCGTGGTATAGGGCTGTTCCGACACGCGGAGCCAGCCGGGGCTCTGAAATCAGTGGGCTGTAAGGAACAACAAATCCAGCGTGGCACCGGGTGAAGCTGGAATAGCTCTCTGCCACTCGCGGGCTTGGGGAGCCTCAGTCTAGGGCACTTTTTCCGGATGCTGGTGCTCCGCAAGCCCCTCTTGCGGCTGCTTGCTGGGCGTCCCGCTCCGGGCTTTCAGAGCAGGAGCGCTCGGCGGGCTGCCAGGGCGTGAATTTTGCAGCCCTGAGAGGTCTGTGGGCAGAGTGAACTCTTCTCTTTTTCCTCTCCTTAGGCGTGACGGGGAATCAGACGAATCAACTGCACTTGAACTCCGTGGGGCCTGGATCCTCTCAGAGCCCCATGGGAATGAACCTGCCTGGTCAGCAACCCCTCTCCCATGAACCGCCCCCCACCTCCATGATGTCATCGCCGAACCCTCTGGGCTCCAACATTCCTATGCACCCGCCGGGGGCCGGCGTGCCCCCCCAGAGCGCCATGATGCTGCCCCCGGGGCCCCAGGACTCGTTGAACCAGCAGTGCGGCCCCGTGCCCAACAGTTCGCAGATGATTCCTTCCAACCAGCTCGTGTTTCCCCGTATGCAGCAGCCCCACGGCGCCATGCCGTCTCCCGCTGGAGGCATGCCCATGGCCCCCGGCGGGGCAGGCGGCCCTGGGATGCAGCAGCACTACCCGCCGGGGATGCCCCTGCCGCCCGAGGACCTTCCCCCCCAGCAGCCCGGCCAGATCCCCCCTCAGCAGCACATGATGGGCAAGAACATCCCTCCGCGGATCGGCGAGCCCTACCCGCCCGTGCTTCCCGGGGTAGCGTCAGTGCTGAACGACCCCGAGCTCAGTGAGGTCATCCGCCCCACGCCCACGGGCATCCCCGAGTTTGACCTGTCCAGGATCATCCCGTCGGAGAAGCCAAGCAGCACCTTGCAGTATTTCCCCAAGAGCGACAGCCAAGCCCCCAAATCGCAGCCTTCCAACCTCCACCTCATGAACCTGCAGAACATGATGGCTGAGCAGCCCCCGGCGCGGCCAGGTATGAATGCCCCCAGCCTCCCCGGGCAGCAGGGCGTGCAGAGGGGACTCGGCATGCCCATGTGCCATCCGGGACAAGTGCCCATGCTGGGCAGGACAGGCATACCGCCCCAGCAAGGCATGATGGGCAACAGCATGCACCAGGGCATGATGTCTCCACAGCAGAGCCTGATGGCCCAGCAGAACTTCATGCTGATGCAGGCCAAGCAGAGGAGCATGTCTGTGTCGGGGGAGATGTACGCGCAGACGGGACACATGATGTCGCCTCAGGGCTCTCTCATGGGGCCCCCGCCTCAGCAGAACCTCATGGTCACGCACCAGATGAGGCAGAGGAGTGTCTCCCTGGACAGCCAGATGAGTTACATCCCTGGGCCTGGGAACATGGCGAACCTGCCTTTCTAACCCCGGCTGGCGCTCGGGGCGGGGAGGGCACCGGGCTGCCTGTGCAAACGTTTTTAAACCTTTCTTTGGGGGAGGGTTGGGGGCCAACGCCGGTGGAGGGAGGACACCACGTGGGATGCTTTTCATATCGGATTCGCCTCTACAGAGAAAACCAGATGTGCAGTAAACTTGATGTGAATTGGGTTTCTTTTTCCTTTCTTTTTGGGGGAGGGGGAGGGTGGAGGGGCTGGGAGCAGGGCTGTGGCTTTGAACCCTGCGTGGTGACCAGGGATGTCCAGACCCTGCGGCAGTTTGCAAAGTTTTCATTTACGGTTTTCCTCCGTCAAGTGTTTTTCTTTCCCTCTTTTTCCCCTCTCTCTCTTTTCCTGTTTTTTTTTTCCCCTTTTGTTTTTTTTTTCTTTCTTCTTTTTAAGAAACCAAAATGTGCAAGAGGGTTTTTGGAACTAGCTGTAAATAGGTCGCTGGGAAAGGCAAAACTTGTGCTGGTTTTTAATTGTTCTGTATTTCTGTGTTTTAATAGAAGCCTCAAAACATGTTTTAAAAGAACAGAAGCAAAAAAACATGCTAAAGGCAACAGTGTACAAGGATTGAAAACTCTCCTCGGGGGAGGCAGGAGGATCCCCCAGGGTGCACAGGGCATTGAGAGATCCCATTGGAGAGTGACTCTGTGTCAAACTCGTGTTGCTGACGCGTCTGAACGGCTTGCGTGTGCGGGGCGTATAGTTTCACGCAGATCTCGGGCCCCTGTGGAGGCTGTGCTGAGTACGCGAACGCCACCAACGCCCGAGGACCGTCGGGGAGGACAGAGCTGTGGCCCCGGTGAAACGCTGCCGGAGTGGTGCTCAGCTGGCAGGGCAGAGTCCGCAGCTGCACGGGACGCGGCCGTCGCTGCGATGGGGAGGATGCCGGCCCTTCGGCTGGAGAAGCTGCCTGGATGTGGGCTTCGCAGATGGTAACGTGCTGGACCCGAAGGTCTCGACCGGCCATGTCAGCTCTAGTCCCTTCTCTGCTCTTCACGCTGTGTCCGCTGTGGGCAGGGTGGTGCGGTCTGTAGGGAGAGATGGGCTCCAAGACAAGAGAGGCGATGCGTTCCCGTGCTTCCGGGAGAGGCTAGCTGGGAACCTTGCTCTTGCGCGGCCTCCCTACACCAGCCCTTTACCCATCCATCGCCCTCCACAACTGCACCGTGCCCGCTCTACCTCTGCTGTTGAGTACTCTCCCAGGTCTTCCTCATGCTTGTCGGTCCTCCTCCAGAGTTTCACAGGAGGTCTTCGCTCCGTCTCGCCCTGAGCTGCCGGCAGTAGCCCTGCCCTACTGCACGATAGAGGTCCAGCCGCTGAAGATGACCCATCCCAGCACGCGATGCTCTATCCCAGTAGAAGAGTTGTCTTGTGTGGTGTCAGCGGTGTGGCCATCCTGTGCTTCGGACAGAGGAGGCCGAGGTTGCATTGCAGCCACTCGTTCCTAGGCTGGCAGAAGCGTGTCGTTCAAATAGCTCCAGCTTTTCTGGATGCGTTCCACCCTCCCTGTCGTCTACTCCGTAAGGTCTTCCTGCACGCAGCACTGATGGTCTTTCCCGTGTTTGTTCACGGAGGGGGCTGTGGGGTGACGCACATGCGCTTGCGCACGTACCGCAGTAGCTCTGGACTTCCGCGGGGACCACTGTGTTCCAGCATGGTGTACCCTGCGGGTATCCAGCGGTGAACTCGGGCACGCGATTGCCCGAGGAACACCGGCTGGAGGATTATCTCTGTGGAGCCCGACTTAGCAGACTACCTCGCTTGCAATGGAGCTCACCTTTCCCCGCTTGCTACTGCAGGGAGGAAAGGGCTTTCGGAAAGGGAGATTGTCAAGTAGCGTGTTATCGTGTTGCCAGCTGTTCAGAAAGGCTGGCGGGTGCTGAGATGTCAGCCCAGCGGCTGTCTCGATTCAATCTGTAAGAAGACGGAGCCACAAAGCCCACTTAGGAATACCGTGAAGCCTCGGGGTGCTTAGTAGCAAGCAGTACTGGGCGGGAAGCATGGGTCTGCATGCGAGGAAGGATTTTGCTCTGGTCTCCTGCTTTGTGTGGTTTTGTTGTGTACGATGTATGATGTGAGCGAGCAGCATTTTTGGAGATGGCAAAATGGGAGCGATCCCAGGAAGTGCTCATCCCTGCCTTGGCAGTTAGAGCAGAGGAATAATATTCAGGCCAGGCTAACGAAGCGTGCTTCAGATCTGATGTGTTAGCTGGTTGGACTCTCCATCCTTTCAGAGTGTGCGTTCCACGTGGAGGACGTGGCTCGAGCAGATGTAGCTCTAAGCTTGACGTGCCTGAAAGGCTGTGGCTTCTCTTGGCTGCACTTCGGGGTGTCGGCTACTGGTAGTTTCTCGTAAGCGTCCCAACACCGATGCCAGCCCCAAACCTCGCTCATCGGCCACCAGCTAGTCTCAGTTAATTTGAAGCCATAATATTTTCTATGTGGAAGTTTGTTTGTTTGTCTGTAGACAGCTGTTGGTTTAGCCTGGTTGAGATCTCCAGGTGGCCGTACGTACTTCCCTGTTGTCCCGTTTGCCCAGCCCGACTGAGACGTTGCCTGGGGCTTGCGGTCCTCGCTCTGTCGGCAGCACGTTGTCGCTGTGTCAGCCGGAGCCCACAGGCTGCGGTGCAGCGCTGTGCAGTGCCCGGGAGCCTGGTGCTGCCTGCTCGCAGGGACAGGGCAGCACGATGCTATGTCTACCTGGCGGCGGGAGGAAGACCTGTCCTTTGGTGACAGATGATTAAGAAGCAAAGCCTTCTGACTCGGCACCCCTGGATGCAAAAGGGAAATCCTGACGCTAGCTCGGAGCTGGGGCCTTCGGAGCAGCAGCTGGCACGCTTCCGCAAAATCCCACCGCCCGGGAGCCAGCCCTACCCCTGCCGCTGCGATGGCTGAACAGCAGGGAGAAGTGCTGCCTAACACCCCTCTGCCCTGGACGCCGCTCCCAGCGGCGTCTGTGAACAGCAATATGGCAGGAGCTTCTCTGGAAGCTCAGCAACAGCCAATCCTTCTTAGACCCGGGCAGGGTTTGCCATCAGCCGGTTGCCCACTGCCGTGAGCTGTGTCTAGTCTCGTGTCTTGTGGTTTGTTGCTCGGCTTCTCAGCTTGAGTTCTGTGTACTGACTCCACCTAATCACGCTAGAAGGTTTGCCTATGTTTTAGCCATGACTTCGCCGTGTTTTTCCAGCTCCAGAAAAGCGAACACTGGGAAACCGCATCTTTCAGTACGTCAGATAATCACACACCCGGAATTAGCTTTCACGTTGAGGTAATGGTGACTGACCTGTTCTCTGTCATCCCATGGAGAAACTTCCCCAGTCATTTTGTACCATTATATAAATATATATATAAATATAAATATATAAATACAATATGTGAAGACATCTTATTGGTTTTTATTTGAAACGATTTTTAGGCTTGTTTTTGGGTATCTGTGCTGCCTGTAATGTATTGACCTGTTTTATAGGTGCCTTTTTATTAAAAAGACAAACTTCAAAACCTGATGCTGTGCCTGTCTTCAGTGGGCTGCGTGATTTTCTGCCGGGCTGCAAGCAGGTGTGCTCGGCCCAGCCCCCGGGAGCTCAGCCGGCATCCCCTGTGGCTCGTTCGGGCTGATGAGAGGGGCTGGTCTGGCCCCCGTATAAATACCTTGCGTCAGGTGGGGGCTCTGCCTGAGAGGAAAGAAGCTCGTCTACGTTGCCGGAGTCGTCTGTGCCCCAGGTATGCTGAGACTCGGCTGCAGTCGGAATTTTCTTCTTGTGAAATTCAGGTAGCGGGGTCAGCGGTCTGCGCGGGGTGGGCAGTTTGGCTCTCCCCGGCCTTTTGTGTGCTGGCTCAAACAAGACCCAACCGCGTGGCTCAGAGCGGCTCGTTGCCGTATCGTGGATTTCGCTGCCCAAGTCCAGGCTGTGCCGGCTGTTCTCTCCCATCCTGTGCTGTGCCAGCCCGTGCTCTAGCTCCCGTGGCTCAAAATGGATCCTCTCTTCTAGCTGCTGCAAACAAGCAACAGCCACGAGGCAAACTGCCTCATTCTGCCCCCCTGCCTGCTGCTGGTCCCTGCCTCGGTGGCTGTTCTGAGCACATCTGCTCCTGGCAGGAGAGCTGCAGGCCCCAGGCAGGGCTAGGTGAGGGAGGTGAGCCCGCCACCGGAGCTGCCCGAGCGGCTTCCAGTGCTGCACGTCCCATCTCCTGCGACTTCAAAGCGGTTGCTGTGTGTCTCTGCCTCAGGAGAAGCTCCTGCCCTTTGTGAGACGGCCGTGAGCTCCTTAGTGGAGCTGGGACGCCTGCGGTTGGTGCAGCGCTGCAGCAGCGAGCGGGCCGTGCTTCTTACAGGCAGCGGAAGCTGGGCTGGGACCAGGGAGCTGCCTTCACAGGAGGCGGGACAGGACAGTGCTCCCAGGTAGGTGGAGGGGCGTGCGGGGGGCCAGGCGGGGCCACCCTGGATGCCTCGAGTCCCTGGGCAGGACTGCGGAGCGGAGAGGTGGCCTAGAGCGGGCACGCGTTGCCCAAGCTGTCCGCTCGGGCCTGGAGCCCACTGGTTTGCCCCGGTTCTGGGGATGTGGTGGCCTGTTAGACCTGGCCTGTGCCATAGCTGCTGTGTGCTTGTGGGGAGCCAGAGCAAATACTGAGCATGCTGTGATGGCAGTGGGGCGAGAGGCTGGCTCTGGGGGCTTGGGGAGAGAAAGGGGCCGTCGTGCTGCCGTCTGTGCGTGGAGCCGGGGTGGTGTGCGTGGCATGCATCCCAGGACCCAAGCTCATGGGCCTTGGTGGCCGTGGTGCCGTATGTCCAGAGCCACCTGTGCTCAAAGGAAGGAAGACACAGCAGTACAGACACTGAAGAGCTTCAGCATGTTTGGCTCTGGGAGATTGGGGTGAGGAAGTAGGTTGTCTTCCTGATAAGGAAAATGAAACCGTGTGTGAGTCACAGCAGGGCAGGGGGTGCTGGAGCTGCTAGGAGAAATGCGAGGGCGTGGGGAGAGCCCCTTCTCTGCAGCACTCCCAGGCACGTGCTCATTCATGCGTTCCCTGGCTCGCGCTCGTCAGTGCACGCTCTGCTGCCTGCCACAGCCCGGTGATCGCTCTGTGTGTGTAGCAGGATGCGCTGCTGAAACATCCCAGCTCTGTCTCCTGGGAGACTCTGTCGCCCCGGAGGACACGCAGAGCCGCGTGCTGTTGTGGGGGTCTGTGTCCCCTTCTTTGGGGTTGCCTTCAGCAGGGACCAGGACTTTCGCTGGCCTGTGTGCTCCAGCCACGTTTGCAGAGCATGGGCCGAGGTCGCATGAGCGTGCGCTGTGGATGGTGGTGACGTGGCCTTGCCCGCCCGACACCTCCCCGCTCCCTGCAGCAGCCGCCTCGGAGCTCCCCTCGGTCCCCCTTCCCGGCGGGCTGGAGGGAGCAGAGCCCGTCTGCCTCGCTCGGTAGCGGTGGGCTGGGGACCGAGCATAGCTGCATGGGGAAATCTGAAGGTCTGCCTGAGGGCTGCAGTATCTGGGGGTGGCTCTGGCAGGGCGAGCACTTAGTTGGGAAAGCCCGCTCTGGGCCAAGGCATGTGATAGCCATGCAAAGCTCGGGGAGACAGTGAGGATTTCGCTGAGTGGAAAGCCCAGCTTCCTCTGCGGTGAAGGAGAGTTCCTCTCGCTTTCTTCTCGTCACCATTCAGCAGGCTGGCCGCAGTCAGCTGCAGGACAGGCAGTGCCCGCTCGCTGGGGAAGGGTCTGCCAGCTCGGAGCCAAGCCTTCCCCAGGGCGGCTGAGCCGAACGCGGGTGCGAGGGCGGCTTTCCACTCAGGTTAGCAGCTGCTGTAAAAGCAGGGTAGGAGGTGCTGTGGTCGGTGCAAGAGGCTCTGTAAAGCAAGGAGCTAATGTAGGTCTGGACTGACTGCAAACACTGCGGGGCCTTCTGTGGCACGGGTGAAGGGAAATCTGAGCAAGGGGCTTTTAGGAGCCCCGTGGTCTCCGTGTGTGAACAGCAACGCTTGTCACAAAGGTGCCATCAACCCACTTAGTGCTCTCTGATGCATTTCCCTCGCAAAAGTGACACAACTACAGACAACTGCTTACAAGCATTACACGTGAGAAGATGGTGTTTTATTTAACTGTTTATTACAGTTCACATCAAAACTTTCTAAAAGTTTACCAACACACCAGTACTACAAACTATAGTAACAATAGATGCGTAATCTGTTCACCCTTATTTTGCTTACAGATTTTCTCTGTACCTTCTGAACGCTGTAAGAATTTTACCCACTGACCATTTCTTCGGTAACATTTCTGTGTAGGAACACAGTTCCCATCAGAACCGGGGCTGGGGAGGTATTTACAGTGCGTCTGCAACGGGTTTGCTCACTGGGACAACCATGGAGATAGCAAGGGAAGGCTTCAGAGAATTGCTCTTCCGCTGCTGCACGTACGTGCTTGGACAACCACGGTCGCCATTACCCGCAGGTTTCAGCTTTGAAGGTGCAGCACTGCAGGAAATGGTGGACTGCGCGTTGTATAAAAGCCTTATGCTTGCAGCGTTTTCTCCTCGAGTCGCAGTTTGAGAATGAGCTATTGAGATCTCTGCCTCAGCTGGACTGATGTAATGTGACCCCTTCTGTAATGACTGGTCTTTTTAGCAGGGCCCTTGGGTACGGTGAAGTTCTGCTGCAGCCGAGCCCTTTGTTAGCAGGTTGAACTTCAGAAGTGAGTTCAGCACAAAATTCCTGCTGCAGCAGGAGAACTGACATTGCTCCGACTTTGCTTAAAAAATGAGGTGAATGGTACAGTGGATTTTAAAGAGTGCTCGTGATTAGGGTCGCGCTTGTGTGACAGTTGGCACGTCTGGCTCTCGTACAGTTCAGGCCACAGCAGCACTTATCTAGCAAGACAAATGTAATGGAGCAATGCTGCGTATGCTCTGCGATGTTAGAAAGTGGCAAGACCTATGAGGAAGCAGCAGGCTGCCCGAGCGTGTTAGGGCTGCCCTGCAAGCCAGCTTGCGGTGCAATTATTAATGACGGTAAAAGCTGCCACTCGTGTTTTGGACCAAACTGTTATCAAGCGGCCCTGGGTACTGGTGGTTCAGGGCAAGATCAGCGCCCGGGTTTGTTCTGTGTAAACCCGGATGCCCCAGACCTCTGGAAGCCCCTTAGATGCAGCCGGAGCAAAACTATCGGAAAGCACAGAGCAAAGCAAAACGCAACGTTCCCTCTCAGCGCGCTAAAAACAAACAGAAATTATGCAGACGAGCTCTTCTCCTTACTCTGGGGCAATGAGTCTCCTCGCTCTCAGAAACTACAAAGTGCTGTACAACTAGCACCTTCAGCCTTGCAAAGCCATGTGGTTCATCTTCCCTGTGCTCCGTCACAGGATAGAAGCCATCTCTCCAGACAGCTTTCTTCCTTAAAGGAAAGCTTTTGCATAGTCAGGCATTCAGTTCAGCAGTCACTCGACAGAGCTCTTAACAGCAGTAAAACAGATCAAGCGAGTGGGAAAGGATGCAGTCGATGTCAGGAAAGGAAGCTGCGACAGTCAAATCTTGCAGTCCCTGGCAGGACCTCCGGACACCAGCCAGGCTGGGAAAAATCAACATGCCGTGGCTGGCCGGGGGGGAAGTTGCGCAGCAGCAGGAGCAATACTGCAGCCACAGACCGGCCAGCACCCTGCGCCCGTGCTATCAGAGTGAGGTCTGCATCCCTCGCCAGTCCTACCTGCATCTCTCTTTCCAGCTGCCGTGGCCGTTGAGTCCTGCTGCTTCCTTCGGGCATCTCTCTCATCAACCTGAGCCGGTGAAATGGAGACCTGCTTAGCTTCTGTCCTCAGTCCTCGCTCGCCGACGCGACTCAATGTTTACTTGGCTGCGCTTTTTCCCTCACCCCTGGCACCCCCAGTCTCGTGCCTGGCTCCGTCCGCAGGACTCCTGCCATCGGTTTCTCAAGGGCCGGGTGGAAACGTCAGGTTCAACTTGCTCGGGTTCATCTGGCCCTGCCAGAGTGGCCATCGCACAGCCAGCATTCGCCAACAGCTGCCAGATGGATTTCTACAGGTATGAGAACCAGGGGGAGCCAGGGAAGGTATCTGGTGGGATTTGGGTGTTTGGTGGCTGTCGGACCTCAGTTTCCTGAGGAGTGAGGAAAGTGGTAGGGACGCTTGCGAAACTTGGGGCTGAGGCCACAGCACGTGCGCCACTGGGAAGGCAAGCCCCAGGGCGGTTCTGCCCTGCAGGCAGTCTTTCCCAGCTAGAAAGTGGAGACAGAGGTGGTGTTGTCAGACTCGATCCCACTGCCCTTCCTCGTCACCTCCAGGATCTTCTGCAGGGTCTCCTGGCTTATGCAGCCAAGCTCCTGCAGGATCCGGAAGAAGTCGTTGCGGAACTTGACGCCAATGAAGGCGTAGAGGATGGGGTTGAGGCAGCAGTGCGTGAAGCCGATGGCCTCTGTCACCATGATGGCCGTGTCCAGCTGGTCTTCCAGGAGGCAGTTCTTGGTGAAGGCTTCTAGCTTGGTAAGCGTGTTGAGGAAGATGACAATGTGATACGGGCTCCAGCAGAGCAGGAAGACGCCTGTGACCAGGATGGCCACACGGACAGCTTTTTGCCTCTGTAGGCGCTGGGACTGACACAGAGCCCGGACGATGGCCGTGTAGCAGTAACACATGACCAGCAGGGGCACAAAGAAGCCCACGGTGTGGTAGAGGAAGCGGGTCGCTAGCCAGACGTTGTTGCCGTCGATCCCAACCTCTGGAAAATAGCAAATGCTGCGATTGCTGTCGTCTGTCCAGACTTCCATGAAGATGAGATCGGGTAAGGTCAAAAGCAGCGAGCAGAGCCAGACAGCCGCGCAGGTGAGGTGGATGGAGCGAGCTCTGCGTTTGCGGTAGGTGTGGATTGCATAAACGATGGCCAGGTAGCGGTCCACCGCAATGCACCCCAGCAGCATGCTACTGCAGTAGAAATTGATCTTGTGGACAGCACTGAGGATCTTGCAGAGGAACTTCCCAAATACCCACCCGGCCAAGCTCTCCACCACGCTGAAGGGGAAGGTGAGCAACAGTGCCAGGTTGGCCAGGGTGAGGTGGAAGAGGAAGTTTTCCGTTGTAGTGCGAGACCTCTTGAACCTCTCCAGAATGACCAGGACCAGGGCATTGCCCACAGTCCCCAACACGAACATCAGCAGATAGATGAGGGGCATGAAGACCTTTCTGAAGGGGTCTCTCTGGTTGCCGACCACGGATGAGGCTGGGTTGAAGCAAAAGTAGCCCTCCAAAGAAGGGGTGGTGTTCTCAGCTTCATAGTAACCGCTCAGCTCCACCTGGCTCTGGGGAACAGAGAGAGTCTGGTTACCAGAGGAGAACTTCCAGACACGAGGACCCAGCCCCTCAGCTGCGCCTGGCAGACCTGGAGCCGTGCATCCCCATGTCCCGCAGCCCGCCTGCAGCAGGAGGACGTGCTGCCTGTCTGCAGCGTGAGGACCTGGGAGGCCCCTCTGGTGCTGCATCCCAGGAGGTGCAGCAACAGCACGCGGAGAGGGTGGTCTCAATCTCCGACAGCCAGTGCTGCTCAGTCTGTGGTCTTTAACTAGCGGATTGGGGGATGTCCTGGTGTCCAGACAGATGAGCGGTTTCACCTTCTGGTTCTCGCTGAGCCATCTGCTGCTGGTTTCTGCTTTCTCACACAGCACGGAATCCTCCTCTACCAGCTTTCCTGATCTTTCCACCTGTTTCTGACACCGACTGTCCCCATCCTGCCTGCTGTCAGGTAAGAAGCTAGTGGGATTCACCACAGAGTACAACTGTGCCTCAAATTATGTGCACTGATTCTGTGCCCCTCTGCCTCTCCTCCTTGGACACCTCAGAGCTGCCTGGGGCAGAGCAAGGCAAGGGAGGAACAGCAGCAGCCGTGCTCGGGATCGCTTTCCACATGCTCAGGGGAAGGCACGGGGCGGGTGTTCAAACACCACTGAAGGAACGCCTCTGAAGTGCCACGGTGCCGTAGCTACAGGGAAGCATGCCGGAGAGAAATCTGTTCCACTGGTAAACCTTGCGGTCTAAATTAGTTGCAGTCAGAGCAGGAAAGGGAATCTGAAAACAGAACTCGGACCCCAAGCTGAGACCCAGTGAGGAAAACGCGATGGAGCCGCGGCAGATGTGGCTCGCCCCTGGCGTGCCGTAGCTGCTTGCCAGGTGAGCAGCTTGTATTCGGGCTGAGACTGCGCGCAAGCCTCGAGTGCCGGAAAGCTGCAGTTGCGCTCGGGACGAGCCCTCTGAGTGGTGGGCACGCTCCAGCTGGCCTCAGGCACTTGGCAGGAGCTGGGCGTTCACAAAAGCCAAGGGCTCAGATGCAGACGGGCAAAAAAAGAGAGCGGCACAGGAGGCTTGCGGCAAGCTGAGAAATTGGTGACAACTGGGAAGAGCTCGGCAGCAGTTACCCTGAGCTCCCCCACCCACACCCTCTCTGGAGACTAGCGCCGAGACTTCAGCGTCAACCACAGCGGAAGTCTCTGCTTGCTGCTTTCATACCTTTCACTGCCAGCTGTAGCCGTTTGCACCTGCCGCTCCTTCCCTCGCTGGCCAAAGTTCCCATCTAAAAATACTAGCCCTGCTTTGAACAGTTTTAGAGCTTATTTTGGGGAGTTTTTGCTCCCCCCCATGCGCTGCTAACCCAAATGACCGTGACCAGCCTCGACTTCTGCATTGCGCCTAGCTAGAGAAGGGTGATTCGTGTTTCTTCTCTCTCGGGCAGCCTTCCCTGGGCGACGTGCTGGGTGCCTCTGAACACATCTGTCTGGGGTAAAGAGGGACATTGCAACAGCAGTGCTCATCTTGAACTGCTGTGCGGCTGAAACCATCTGCATGGCTCCAAGGGGAGCCCAGGCATCTTGATGGAGAAGTCGTCTACGGAGCATTACTGAACATGCAGAGCAGGCAGCTGGCTCAGGCCATCCCCGAGCAGTGGACGGTCGGAGGGCAAGCAAGTGCTTGGGGAAAGCGCAGAAGAAGCTTGCCCAGCTCTCTCCCGCCTTTTCCAGTTTTTTGGGTATGGTTCTGGAGACTGGAGGTTGCTGCTAAAGACAAAAGCCTTTCAAAATCCCTCCCAGTTTTTCTCCCTGGCTTGACAATATTTTCTGCCCAGTCCGTACTGGCACCCTGCATCAGCGGCTACCAACAACACGCACCGAGACCTGTGATGTGTTGGCCAGGGCCAGATCCTGGAATCTCCCACCCCCAAAACCAACAAACAAAAAAAAAAAAAAACCCAGACCAAAAACAGGCATGACATGGGAGCTGGAACTAGATGAGCTATAATGGTCCCTTCCAACCCAAACCATTTTATGATTCTATGAAAAACCTTTGCAATTTGGCACAGCAATGAAACCAGGCTGCTTGGGACACATGGGTGACCGTGGTCAAAGAGAACATGTGTTGGAATGGGCAGCTTTGCTGGGGAGAGGTTGGAGGGTGCCAGCTTTAAAGGGACAAAGGAAATGATGGGACATGGCCGGGTTTGCTGGCCGGCGTGTCGGAGCGCTGCCTGGAGCCACGCCAGTGCCACCGATGACAGCGGACAGGCAGCCTGCGGGGTGTTCGATGGCTTTGGCTGCTGAACAGTTGCCAGTATCACCTTGCTTTCGGAGCCGGAGGTGCAGAAGCTGAGTGCCACTATCAGACACCATCTGATTGCTGATAAGATGGCAGGTAGGGCTCTTACTGTAAGCCACTCGCCACGGGCCGGGGAAGCGTGAGCTGAGCCGTGTCTGAAGCGTCTTCTCATGTGCATCTCTGAGCAGAGCAGCGGGTGTGGGTGGGAGCGGACAGAGATGAGTTGGAGACAAATAAGAGAGGATGACAAGTCAGAGTCTGGGCTGAGACAGGAAGGGCAGGGACCAGAGCTGCAGGAGATGCACTGAATGTGACAAACCAAGGCTTCTGGGCACTTTGCTGCGATTCCCATTTCTAGGACTGGAAGCGGGCGGCTGCCTGGTCCGGGATGGGAGAAGTCAATAATGTGCGCGCAGGGGGACCTTTGTGCAGGTCTCCTGCAACACAATTGCAGCCAGATTTTGGGGGTGGGCGATAAAGTAGTGACTTTTTCTGTAACTGAGCTGTCAAGTGCATGCCTGGGAAGCCCGTTCCTGTGTGCTCTTTGTTCGGGGATCCCTCTTCCCCTCTAACCCATATCTCAGAGTTATTCCGGTCTGCGCGTGTCAGCTGCTTTTCTCAGTTCCCCACAACTGCCAGCGATCAAAACATTTGGCTGCAGAAGAGAAGCAGCTTGTGCACTATTAGGGATTTTCCACCTGAGTCGTTCCCTTCTAGCCCATGCCAGGGCTGTGAGAAGTCCTTTTTCGTTCCCAGAGCTTTGAAACTGCCATTGCCCACGTCAGTGCAAGTAACTGACAGAGCTTCTGCTCGTCTCCTCTTCAGGTGCGGAACTAGGGAAACCCACGAGTAAGAGCAAAGCCTGTGGAAATGTCACGTTATGGCATCATAGGTGCCTTTCCATGGCTCTCGGGTCACGTTAGTCCCGTTAAAATGAAACCTGGCCTGCAGCACCCCAGGGGACCCGATGGAGATCTCGGCAGTGTTTCTACAACTGTGTTTTTGTTTCTCTAGTCTGCAGCTGAGGCAGGTTAAGTGGGCAAAGCTTTCTCGCTACGGAGAAATGGGGTTATCGCTTTGGGCATGTTACTTTTCCACTAGGTTACAGAGACGAGCGATCGGTCCCGTATGGTATCAAAGCTTACGTGAGGCCCTTGCTGCACTCGCAGGGCGATACTGAGATAAAAGCCCTATCAGTGCAGTGTTCTCATTATTTTTCCTTCCACAGTTGCTCAATCGGTCAAACGATCCCCTCTGGTGAGTGCACAGGGCAAGGTTTGTGTCGTCGCTTTGACGGGACGCCGTTGAGGCCTTTTTTGCAAATCTCTGTGGCTAGGTGGCAGCTACGAGCGCCAAGCGTAAGTAAAGCAACCTACGGCACCACCAAAGCAAATGTGGCATTGCTCGTGTGAGAGCTGTGGCCTGTTGCAGGGAGGGAGCCAAACCTGGGAAGCTCCCGGGAGGCAGAGGTGGGAAACGAGTGTCAGAAACTCTGGACCGCGGGAAGTCTGAGAAAAGGTATAAAACTGTTCTTGCTGCAGCACCTGACTGTCGGTGCTCGGTCCCAAAGTTAGCCGAGTTTCCCTCCTTGCACGGGTTCTCCTTTATGACTTAAAATAATTCACAGCAGATGGAAAATTGCTAAGCTAAGCTGCTGGAAAGTACTGCATACAAAGAGCAAACCCCAGTGCTGCCTAATCCCCTCGCGTTAGAAAAGACACAGTTTTGCCACAAGCAGCCGCTTGCTTACAGTACGTGACACGCTGTGGACACGCTTCACCTTTGCTGGTTTCCTGGTGGTGGGACAGATTTCCAATGGTGAGTTCAGGAAGGAATGAACCAGCATGGAGAAGAAAAAGGTTGGAGTTTGGTTTTAACCTCTCGGCAAGCATTAGCGCTGCCACTGAATTTCAGCAGAGGTCAGGGAGACAAGTGTCCCCTACAGAAAAGTTCTAAAGGAAATGACCTCCGTTCACAAAGCACTTCTATACTGGATGAATAGGAAAAAATAAGGAGGGTATGGCTTGCCCCCACCATCTCCTCTCTCTTCCCTGGTGTACAGGACAAAGGAGGGACAGAAAAATTGGTGAAAATTAAATCCAGCGTTTCTCTCTTCATAGAAACTAAACAAAACCTGAGGTCTGTGGCAGAGAGAAGCTGCATTAAAAAATAAATTCTGAGCTGCAACATTTGAAAAGTGGGCTAATGATAGCACTGCTGCGGACTTCCCCTTGGATAGCACAACATACTCTAAAAGGTGCAGCTGCTGTCTTTCACTTGCAAGCACTGGGAAGAGAACTACGGGGCAGAACACAGTGTCATCGCTCCCAACCAGAAGAAGTACTTGCAATTTATCTTCCCCTCTTCCCAGTTCCTCTCTTGTAAATATACTGCCTATTCCCCTTTCAGCAGAGTCTATGGCAGCCTGTTCGTGGAGAAGGCAAGCAAGGTTGGGAGCGTGTATAGTCATACCAAGGGTTTTCACACGCGGAGAGACAGCGTTGGGTTTGCTTGGGTATTCCTGTTAAGTAAAGATACTGGACAAGATTTCCAGGGCTTTGCACACTGTGCGCACAGTCATTTATACCACCAAAAGGCGCCTGACTCAGAACGAGTGTTTTACACCCCCGTTGTGCCAATGACTGCGCAGAGAGCAGTGCAGCAGGGACCAGAGACTGGGACACGCTGGCAGCGCGGGACGGGGCTGCAGCAGCCCCGCTTTCCCAGTGAGCCGCCTGGCCCTTTGGCAGCAACAGTGGTCTTGGTCCCCACGTGAGGACAGCGCTCAGGCTCAGCTCTCATCAGAATGTCTGTGCATGAGGTCCTGGTCGTTAGGCAGCTGTCCCCAAGGGAATACCTGGCACCCTTGGATCACAACGGCCGCAGCCACATCAGGCCGGCTCTCTATGAGCGCAGCGCTGTCGCCTGCAGTCCCCTCACTGGCCAAGTCCGGACCTAAGGGATGCAAGCGCTCATTGCACCGGTGTAAGAAATCGCTCAGGCTCTCCCTCTGCCAACAGGAGGGCGAGAAGACGGACAGATGGAAAGAAGGACTTTCAGCCCACCCCAGCTCTACCTGGTCTCTCTGTTATCCTCTCAAACAAGCAAAGCCAGGCCCGACTCACCAAGTCATAGGTCTCTGATGAGTAGCTGACGGGCCCCATGGTTTCAGGGAGCAGGATCCGTCTCTCCTCCAGCAGTTTCAGCAAAAGTTCTTCTTTTTTGGGGTGGAGTTAGTCCTTTAAGTGAGAAGGGAGGGACCCAGCCTGCAACAATAGAGTTTTTGCAAGGCAAATGAGCTCCAGGCATAGAGTGACCTAACTGATGTACAGATTAGCATCTAGCTTTATCATCTTTTTTTTTTTTTAATTATTATTTTTTTTTTTTTTTTT
>Ga0065711_1035615_pt1 | contig 22057 bp, 16 predicted proteins | sample Hoacrofraction12_FD_59098 | JGI IMG/M metagenome (GOLD analysis project Ga0065711, IMG submission 59098) | Hoatzin crop microbial communities from Cojedes, Venezuela - Epithelial fraction 12 v2 (version 2) | ecosystem: Host-associated > Birds > Digestive system > Esophagus > Crop | place... | reverse complement strand
CCGGAGCGGGGGGGCAAAGCCCTCGGCGGGGTCCTGCCCCCCTGGGCGCCGGGCTGCGGGCCCGCGGGGGGACCCGGCGCTGCCCCCGCGCGTTCACCGGGGGATGGGGGGGAGGGGGGTCCTTAGGAGCGGAGCAGGCCGGCCGCGGGACCCGCCGCTCCCCGCACGGGTGGGAGCCCTGGGAGGGCGAACCCGAGGGGGGTCGCGGGTGGCCGTAAGGGAAGGGCAGAGAGGGGAGCCCCACCGGAGCGGCCAGGGCGCTCGCCGAGCCCCTGCCCCGAGCAGGCCGGCGCCTGGCCGGCCCCCAAGGAGCAGCCGGGCCCTTCGCCCCCCACCTGGCTTCTTCCTCCGCTTCAGCTCCGGCTGCTGCGTGTCGCGTCGCGCAGCGTGGAATATCCCTCTGGCAGCTCGGGGCGGCCGCGCCGCTGCCAGCCTCCTGCCCACGCGGCCCGCTCGCCCAGACGGCGGGCGGAAGGCCTTGACGCAGCAGCCAGAGCGCTGGAGGGTTACCAGCGCTGCTCCGGCCACGAGCACAGAGCAAGCACAAACACGTACCACCATGCAGGCTGCTGTGGAAGGACAGCTGCGTGCCAGCGGCGAGCCAGCACGGCCGGCGACAGCGCTGCCCGCTCTTGTGAGCCCGGCACGGCCGGGGACCGTGCTGCCCGCTCTTGTGAGCCATCAGATGGGCCACACGCCTGCAGGGCTGCAGCCCGGCACTCCGCTCCGAGTAGGAACCTGTTCTGGAGTGACAAGGGGCAGGAGCTTTCGCTTTGAGAAGGGATAAATACACTGAAACAAGGCAGTGGATGGAAGAAGGGCTTTTAGTCTGTAAAAATTTTAAAGTGGCGAGTTCTGTACCGGAAATGAAATAGCTCCTTGTTTCTGCAGCCACATCACAGATATGTTTTCTGGTGAAGGAGCGTGGTTTGCATGGGAGGATCTGGTGTTTAGTTGCAAACTCCCCTTAGTCGTTTCTGTGATGCAGTAGGTCATATCCTGTGGGAAAGTGAGTTTGTGTGATCTTTATACAGTAACTATATCGGAAATAATAAGTGGGTAACTCAGTTTCTGGTTATGATGTAATAATTATACTTCAGTTTTATATTTGGAATTTGATAGAAAACAGGAATTTAGGAATGTTTGCTATTTTCTGGGGTTTGTTGGTTTTTTTTTTTAAACTTTCTGTGATGGCCCATGGGATCATGTTATGTGTTACTTTTAAAACTTACTTCTTTCCTTAAAAGTAGTGTGTGTAGACTTCACATTTCTTTTTCAATTTTTCAGAGACGGGTGTACAGAACGACAACACATGTTCCTCGGGAATTAGGACAGATCATGGATTCAGAGACATTTGAAAAATCTCGTCTGTATCAGCTGGACAAAAGTACTTTCAGCTTTTGGTCAGGCCTGTATTCAGAGGTTGAGGGCACTGTAAGTACCTGAGCTGCTTTAGCATTCATACGATGTTTTTCATGTACTTAATCTGTGAAATACTTTGATTCGTAGTGATCCTGTGTAGCTGCGCTGTTGGCATTCTGGTGTCTTACGTCAGAGACTGAAATTTGGAAGGCCTAGGTTTCTGTGTTTCTTGTTTGTGGCTGTATTTGCCATATAAAAAGAAGGACTTATTCAGACAGCACTTAATTTCTTTGTGCAGTGCTGAGTCGTACTGCACAACTACAACGTATATTATATTATTATGTTTTAGTGGCACAACTAACCTGTTATGGTTTTCACTGCCAAATAATTAAGCAACATTACAATTATTTTAAATTGTTACAAATACACACCTTTTTCTGTGTTTGGAGGGATGCAACTACTTTCATTTTTAGATAAAATTTGAGTGGAAGGTAGAAAGAAAAGCCTGTGAGTACCCACGGATGCTTCTTAAGTGTGAGAGCAATTACAATGGGCAAGTAGTGTTCGCACATATGAAAAAACAGAGCCATTGATTTAAGCAAAGTATTTACATGTGTGATATACAGACAGTCTTGAAAGAAACATGTTCTCACTTACTGCTGAAATACGCTGCTCATCAGTAGCTGGACAAGAGGTTTTCTTGGAAAATGGAGTGTTGGAAAACATCCTTATGGTACCTTTTTTTGGTATGTTATAAAGATCAGAAAAAAATCTTGGTAATAGCACTTTCCCAGCTGCACTAACTGGTCTAAGATAAGAGACAGTCTGGGAGGTATGTAAAGCTGCTTCTGGTCAGCAATGTCAGCTATACACTGAAAAGGTAATACAAGCTTGGAGTAAAGTTCAGACCAGAATGAGTCAGCAGCTGGAGCACTTTGAGTGACAAAGTGGTCGTTACCTTTGGAGTAGTCCAAATAGTAGGGATAGAGAACTAAAATGATTATTTTTTTGAGGTGATAGCTTGTGAAACATGGAGAACTTCCAGCTGTGTACCACGGACTTAGCAGAGACACTGGGTGTCCAGCTCACTCGAATCTCCTGCCTGCTGCTGCTAACCTCTCAACTTGATACGCACCTTCTTAGATTTTGAGAACTTGTTCTCAGTTGTACTGAAGTCCGCTGGTTTCACTTCAGACTTGAAGAAGAGCTCATGTTTCAAAAAAACCTCGTTGCTTGCTCCACTTACTGTGATCAACCCAATAAAAAAAAAAGATGTAATACACAAACCTTGTCCTACATATCCTTACGCTGCCATGGCTGCAGCATATTTCCTAGTAGGTAAAATACCTCTGATCTGAAGGCTGCAGCAATGTTCTGGTTGTAACCAAGGCCATTCAGACAGCTTCTTCATAGATTCCTCGTTCCCGAGCCCACCTGTATGAGTTTCAACAAGGCCAAATGCCGGGTCCTGCACTTCGGTCACAACAACCCCATGCAGTGCTACAGGCTTGGGGAAGAGTGGCTGGAGAGCTGTCCAGTGGAAAAGGACCTGGGGGTGTTGGTCGACAGCCGGCTGAACACAAGCCAGCAGTGTGCCCAGGTGGCCAAGAAGGCCAACGGCATCCTGGCTTGGATCAGAAATAGTGTGGCCAGCAGGAGCAGGGAAGTGATCGTGCTCCTGTACTCAGCACTGGTGAGGCCGCACCTGGAGCACTATGTTCAGTTCTGGGCCCCTCACTACAGGAAGGACATTGAGGGGCTGGAGCATGTCCAGAGAAGGGCAGCGAGGCTGGTGAGGGGTCTGGAGAACAAGTCTTATGAGGAGCAGCTGAGGCAACTGGCATTGTTTATTCTGGGGTAGGCCGAGGGGAGACCTTATTGCTCTCTATAACTGCGTGAAAGTTGGTTGTAGTGAGGCAGGTGTAGGTCTTTTCTCGAGGTAACCAGTGACAGGATGGGAGGAAATTGCCTCAGGGAAGGTTGAGATCAGATACTAGGAAAAATTTCTTTACGGAAGGAGTGGTCAGGCATTGGAACAGGCTGCCCAGGGCAGTGAGGGAGTCACCATCCCTGGAGGCGTTCAAAAACCGTGCAGATACGGCACTTGAGGACATGGTTTAGTGGTGGACTTGGCAGTGTTAGGACTGTTGGACTTGATGATCTTAGAGGTCTTGTCCAACCTAAATGACTCTGTGATTTTATTCTACAGTCACGCTGATGTCCCTGATGTGCAGCTTCTTCTCTACATAATGTGTGATGGCGAGTTACTGCTCCTTTCCATGATGCTGAGCTCTGTCTTTCTGTTTCTCAGAGTCTGTCCTGGGATTATCAGATTCCAGCAGAGCTAAAATGGTGTGGCCTCTACTGTCTGTGTTTGCCACTTACTTAGACTGTACACTGCGTCTTTTATTGGCTTTGGGAACTGCCTGAAGTGGAATGAGGCTGTCGTGGCCAAAGTTGGTGAAATTGGTTGACAGTTTTGCAACATTTTGCTTTTAGGAGGTGGAAGTATGAATCATTAACGTAGCAAGTTAATTGAAGGGGAGATGCTGTGTTAGAATTTCTAGTATGCTTTATTTCAGCCACTACTTATGTGGGTTTCTTTGTAACTAATAAGTAGTATCAGCATCACCGTATAGCTGTCTTGGTTCAGGGGTTGGTACTTCTGGGATTTCCAGCTCTGCAGCTTACAGGTAGTCTGCAAAGGAGAAACAAGCTTGCTTTGGTCCTTCCTATCCCCTGCTGACACTTAAATGCACCCTAAGAGTTATAACAGTACGCCCTTTAAAAATAAAGAAATAAAAACCTGGAACTGTCCATACTGAAAGGCTGCCTGCTTGAAAGCCGCTTTTTATACATACAGTGATGTACCACTTGCTAAGAGAGTAAATGTGAGACATTTGGAAGTCAGGCTGTTTAGCAAACATGACCAGTCCCCTCGAACTGCCATTAGCGCTGGCTTCAGTGGCTCCGCCAGGCCCTGTTCCTCCTGTGGGGCAGGAGGCACTGCTAGGCAGGCACAAGGAGGGGAGAATGAAGCTGTCTTAAAGTGGCTGAAGCAGCACTAATACCAAAAGTGAAATGATGGCTGTGTTTTGAGTGCCTTTCTCGGGGTAAGGAGTGCAGGTGAGACCGTCCCGCTGCAGTCAGGCTGCTGCTTGCATACACCTCCTAGAGATGGTGCCTTATACAGCCACAGGGCGAAGGAGTTCTAAGGTCTGCTCAAAAACACACCTTATGTCGGGAGCCAATATAGCAGCAAAGTCTGCAGTAAATGGGCTTGGAAATATGCGAGTATTTCCTAGGGGGAAAAAAAACGAAGCTTGACCTGATCTCTACTTCTGTAAAGTGAAAATGAACCATTGCCAAATACTCCAGGCTTTCTTTATGCACTGCTAAGATCAGCGGGGGATGAAAAGCCTAATTATAAAACTTTTCTCATTCACTCTTAAAAGGTCCTTATGATGAAGTTTTGGTAGAATAAGATGACGACTGGTTTCATATTGCCTTTGTGGTATGCGTTTCTGTTTTCCAGATGATTCTTCTCTGTGGAGGAATTCCTTTTCTCTGGAACCTGTCTGGTCAGATCTCTGGTCGTGCTGGTTTTGGACCAGAATATGAGGTAAGCAGTCTTTAACTTTTAATGAAAACGTTTGAACCATGAGCTATACTATTATAATAATTTTTATTTTTGAGCTTGCATTTACTTAAAGTGGGATTTAGCTACAGGTACAATATAGTAAAAATAACAGATATTTTCTGGTGAACACACTGACTGGCTGAGTCTGAGAACTGATAACAGTATGTGACTTTTAAATTAGCTTACCAATTAAAATAACCCTGTATGTTAAAAACATACAAGTCTCAAAGCTGCTTGAGTCAAGCGAGGTGCTGGGTTGGGTTTTGGGTGTTCTTTGTTTGGGTGCTGTCTCTTTGCTAGTCCTACGTGCACAGTAACGGGGTAAGAAGTTTGAGACTGCTGCTTGTGTTGTCTTTGTGCCATGGATGAGGTATCCAAATTCTTATCCCAAATCCTTAGTTTTTATTTAAATCTGATTCTTCAGTATATTATTTTCATTCTTTTACATAGTAAGCTATTCCAGTGATCAGTAAACTAATCATCACGAACGTGTTAGTTCTGTGAATTTATCTAGTTTCATCTTCTAAGCAGTTTCAGTTAAACCACTGACATAAAATCCATTCTTAACACCCAGAATATAAAAGTTAGTACAGGTCAGTAAATATCAGATGTTTTTAATTTTTTTAATTTCCTTTTTTTTTTTTTTTTGTTAGATTGTTCAGTCATTGGTATTTCTGCTGCTTGCAACACTCTTCAGTGCAGTGACCGGCCTCCCATGGAGTTTATATAACACATTTGTCATAGAGGAGAAACATGGCTTCAATCAACAGGTACTGCAGATAGCACTTACGCTGACCTAACGTCTTCAGTAGGTCTGGTTGGTCAGGTGGACTGGTATGTCCATATCTGTGCCAAAGATCATTGGTTTTAGGAACATTGCTACTCGTGCTGCATAAAAATAAAAGCAGTGACAGCTTGTGACTCTTGCAGAAGTACCCATGGCGCACCAGAATGTCTCTACGTGAGCCCGTGCCTCTGAGCAAAGAGAAGAATGTATTCTAGCAGCGGAACAGAGAACATTTCGTACCTCAGCTGTTCATTTTTGGATGGACTGTTCTTTGTCCTTCGTACGCCCTTCCTGAGAAGTCTGGATCACTGGTTGACAGGGGCAGTTCTGATTCGTGGACACTGAACAGATGAAACAAAACTGAGAAATTACTTTCCTCCTAATTTTGTTTTGCTTATTGGTTTTTTCTGTCAGCCTTTACTAAGTTAGAGAATTCAGCCTTTCATTCGTACTTCTATTAGGTACTCACTTAGTATCAGTCCTGGCTTTCTTAATTTCTCTCACCAACTTCGTTCAACCTGTGTCAGTGTCAGTTTCTCATAGGATCAGATTTTTGTTGTGGGAGAGGAACCTCACTCTGGGACACACCATTAGCTGTTTCATGCCAGAGCATGAGACTTGCTTTCTGCTTTTGGACCCAGTCCAAAGTGTTGTCGACAGCACGTTCTGTTCCAAGTTGATTAGGACATTCAGAATCCTTAAATACATCAGAAGCCGTCTTTCACTGTTGTCTGTCATGTCAATCCTGAGTAGTTGCATCAGGCCTGCACCTTGATTGTCTCTCCTGCCTTAGTGAGGAGTAAGTTCTGTCTTGGTGCCAGATCTGCAAGCCCTTTATGTCCAGGACACACAAGTCCAAAGACTGTCGGTATTGGGGCTTATAGGGCACTAGGCTTAGAGCAAACTGACAGGCTAGCTGGTGGATGGAGAGCTTTACTTCATCAGGCCTTGGTCAGGCCCTATCTCTGTGTAGAAGAAGCAGAGGGTCAAACACTGAACTGAGCAGCTTGGGCTTCTTTAAAACTGTCTTGAGAGCTTGCAGAATCCATGTGGTTCCTTTCATATGCTTTAGGGAGAGTAAGAAGGATTCTGGCTATATCCTCCCAACATTTTCTGTGCTCTCTGGGTGCTTCAGTGTTGTCAGGGCAAGCATTGTGCCTGATCAAATGAGAAAAGGACGACTTGGTACTGACACCTGTGGGTGTTGTCAAGTGCTTGATTGAGCTACTTGTATGATGTCTTTTACAAGGTTTTTTTTCACCACACTGGTTCTCATGCCAAGAACTGAAGGCTGAGTCCAACTCCAATCCAGTTTGAGGTACCAAAAGTCTTAGGAACACAGTCAAATCTCCATCTTTCATTTTGGACTGGTGGGCAAGGTCCTTTAGTGAATGAGCGAAATTCACACCTGGTACCAGACCAGACTTTGGAATTTCTAGCAGTGATTCTCAAATGATCTTCAGATAGACTCTTTCTTCCATGGGAGTGACTTGCTGAAAATGAGAATTTCTCTTGAAGTCAAGTCTGCCTTAGAAAGCAGGAAAGAGGTGGGCCAAAGACAAAAAACACCATGCAGTTTCACAGCTCTGCTCATCCTAGATTGTGGAGCTGGAAGTAAAGAAAGAGTTAAAATGAAAACTGGAGCTGAGTGGATTGTAGCTGACATGTTTCAGAAAGCCCTGTGGAAACTGTGCTGACAGCATGCTTCTGTTAAGAGTTATTCTAGGTTGTATGAAGTGACTGTTTCTTCAGCTGTTGCTAAGTTGAAAAATGAAAAAGCTGTCTATCAGGCCTTTTTCTGGCCGAGCTGAGGAAGTAATAAAGGAGGAACACACTGTTGCGTATTTTGTTTTCTCTCTCCTGGCTTGTACCATTTTAAGAGTCTTGATTAAACGGAAACAACTTTTCCGTTGTCCAGGATGACCCAGAGTTTCTTTCATGCTTCCCCACACCATTTTCAGGAAAAATGCTTTTCACTGCTTGGTGTGAATGAGAGTCACAAGTCTTGCTTTTCTAGTTACAGAGCTGTTTTGCTGGAAACGGCAGCCCACACTACCTGGGAATATTAAAGGCAGGCAAGGAGCAGTGTCTTCTGGAGTGCTCCATCTGTGTGGGCACGTGTCCGTGTGGCTGTGTTACTGCTGATACTAATGGGCGCTTAGCAAGGACAGACAGCCAGGGTGCTCGCTGAGGGACCAGAGCAAACATGTCTACATAAAGAATAGTCTGAAATTGTGGGTTTATGTCTGATTTGTGTTTCAGATAGTCATGGAAGTCTGAGGCATCTATCCAAATTCTTGCCCCAAATACTCAGTTTTTATTTAAATCTGTCTCACCGGTATTTTTTTTCTTTCCAGACGAGTTCCATATCTTTAACGTAGTATGGGCTTTTTAATACAACCTTGTTGGGAAGGATCTTTACATAATAACCCCCTCACTTCTGTGCCTTGCAGATAGCTGTAAGTACTGAAGTAACAATTCCTGAAAGAGCTAGCTGGGTGTCTAATCGTGTTGCAGAGTCACTAGATCAGATTCGTTCAGGTAGAGGTCTTTGAAATTTCTATTGCTTCTGTTAAAGTTACACTAATTTTAAAACCTGAGACTGCTATATGAGTAGTAACTGCATGTCAGGGGAAGCCTGAAGTAAAATGCCTAATATGTATCTACAAATTTTTAATAGGACGTCTATGTATTTCCAGTTAAGACAGTCAGCTCAGTGGTGACTGAAAGTTATGACGAGTGGAGGCAACTGTTCAAAGACAAAATATATTATAGTAGCTCTGTTTCTTTAAGAGTTTTTCTGTTCTTTAAAAATGCCATAATGCCTAGGGTATAGACTGGTAAAGGAAGTAAGAGACAGATTCCTCCTTTAGTGAATGATGTATGTGCAACGCAAAATAAGGGTTTGGGTCAGATCTTGCTAAGGAAGAGTGCATCTGCTTGGAGTCTGTGTGGGTGTAAAGAGCCACAGCTATCAGGAGAGGAGGTGAAAAAGTTCTTCCACCTTTTCTTAACTGACTGATTTCCTTACCACATTGATATTGCTGGTTTGCAATTTGTCTTATTTTGTTTCTGTGCATCCACTGAAGGGATCAGTTCATTAACCACTGTGGCACATCAATATTTACATTGAAAATATCACTAATGTCCTTTCTTTACAGACACTGGGATTTTTTTTTAAGGATGCTATCAAGAAGTTTGTCGTGACTCAGTGTATTCTGTTGCCAGTGACATCCCTTCTGCTTTACATTATTAAAATAGGGGGAGACTACTTCTTCATCTACGCCTGGCTCTTCACATTAGTTGTTTCCTTGGTGAGTATGAGAATATGTTTGGGTTTCTTCCAAATGCTAGCTTACCTGCATGGCTCACAGTGTGCTGAGGTTTAAAAACATAACTGAAAGGAAATGGAGAAAAACCTCCTGGGAATTTCAGTGTCTACAAACTTTAACAACGTGTCTTGCTCTCAGTGTACTTGTTCAGGAATAATAACTCATATTAGTTGTCTAATCCCCATGTAGGTGGTAAGTCTAGCTTACAGTTACTACTTTGAGTTCTTTCCAGCTTTTTTTGTTTGTTTGTTGGCGTAATTACACAGTGTTTCCTGTTGTTTTCTTGTGCTGGCTCCTGCTTTCTGAGTCCAGGTGTCCTTATGCTCTCACATCTTCCCTTTTTTTATTTCTGAATGCAGTCTGAGAAATCTTAGTGTTAGGTCTCAAAAAGGTAAATTAATGTGTATTGAAATGACAGGTACAGCAAGATTTGTGCAGACTAATCAGCACTTCTTAAAGAAATGTGCTTTCAAGCTTTGATCAGCAGTATACTCTTAAATCGTAATTCAGCATTTGAGCTACTGCTCTGTCAACCTGAGTGAAACAGTCCATACTTACAGATTACTCGTGTTGCCTTATTATTTGCAAAATTGGGGAAAAATAGTTCCTCATGAGATACCCAGTTCACATTTTAAGTCCTTAGTTTTAAAGGCTTTAAAGACTTGCTTTTTCGTAGAAGTATTATGCTGAAATTTTAAGAGCTGGTAGTTTCAGGATTGAAAGAAGATACAGGATTTTTTGAAATGGCCTGCCCTCATTTGTACGCTGAAAGCGAGAAATTTTTTCCTTAGCTTCCTTTATACCAGTCACTGACTGCTATTATTCTTGCCATCTTTAAAATATATATTGTAAAAAATGTTATGTGATCTCATATGAGAAACTCTCTGAATGTTCATTTTATAGTCTTTATCAAGCAAGTTTAGTAGCAAGAAAAGATGAAGGTGAGTAGTACCTAATAGTAAAATTCAAGGTGAGAACCAGAACATACTCAGCTGATACGACATTTCTTTCTCTGTCACTTTCCTATCACAAACCAGTATTTTATTTTTGCTTTGCCTGCCCCTTCCCGTTGAGCTGTCTATGTAGATTTTTTTTTTTTCCCTGAGATTTTACAGGTACTTTAGAAACTGGTAAAACAGGGGCTGGCCTATCTTTTACACAACAAATGCCAGAAAATAAAATATGTCCTGTCAGAGCTACAGAATTCAGTGCTGAAAGATAATGTAGCAAGACTCACTCTTTTCCGCTCCCCCCCCCCTTCTCTTCTCATTTTTCTCCTGAGGATTAAGTGCATGCCCAGTTAAGACAATTGGTGCTTTTCAGGTGTCTTGCAGTGTCACTGCAGCTTTAGAGGGTGTTGATCTTGGTTTGAGGCCTTAATGTGTGGGTTTGAGCAGTCTTTGACATACAAAAGAGATGTTTAGGGAAAAATTCCAGTTGTAACCACATTCCATAACTCTGTAATCATAGTTAAGAGTTGCATCCTTTCACCAGTCTGTTGTGCCTGCTGATATCAAGGGATTACACAAAGAACAGAGATTAAAAACTTAAAATTAGTCCACACACGCCACATGGTATGAGACACTTGTCTGGACTCAAACAGACAGCTGATCTCTGCTCTGTGAAATACCCTCCTACACTTGCTGCAAAACATCTGCAGAGCTTTAAACCCTTCTCTTAACAGTTACAGTAACGAAAATAACTTATTTTCTAGCAGTGTTTCATATTGATGCCCTCACTTGCTACGACGTTGGAAAAGTCAGTTTCCCTAGTTTTAGGTTTCACTGAACTTTTTCAACAGTGCAGATACTTTCAAAAGTCAAGGTACTTGTTTTCAGTGGAAAAAAACAGTCAGGAAGAAGTAAATGTTGATGTCCGTTTGTCTCTCATGTCCTGTTCCTTTTTTGCTAACCAGAATTAAAATTTTCTCCAGTCCTTTTCTTTAAAACTAATAAAAATCACTTTGTGAAGGTCCAGAGGGTGAGGGAAGGGAGTTCAGCTTTGCTTCCCATCACAGTGTTATTCCGGTCCTGGCTTTCTCATCTGGGCTGGGCTGCATCTGCTGCCGGTTTGATGAGATGTGGGTGCATTGTAGTGATTTTTGGGACATGGCTGTTAATCCTTGGGGACCGGAGACGTCAGGCAGTTCCTTAGCCCTGCATACAGCTGGGAGAAGGGGAATGTGAAATGAGGGATGTGAAATTTCATGCCTGTTTTAGACCGTGGCTTTGCAGGTTAGCAGGAATTTGAAGAAGCAGGACTGTCTCCTGGTTCAGTGGACCCTGCTGCTCGTGACAAGAGACTTCAGAGCCTTCCAGTGACAGTGACAGCCCGTCACTGATAAGACCATTGCTCCCGGCCGTTGTAGTGGCTTGGCCTTCTGCGGTTTGGCCCTCAGAGCAAAAACACCATTTACACCTATTCTGCTGAGGACTGTAGACTGTAGATTAACCCACCCCCATCTTGCTGTTGAATTGCTGGCTGTCAGCAGTCAAAGCAGCTGTCCCCCTAGATGGGTGACCCACAGAGCACCTTGCTAGAGATCACACTTCATACAGGACTCTGCTTTATCAAGTGTTTTTTCTGAAATTGTGTCCTCTTGTTGTACTTACTCATGTTCCACCTCTAGTACTGAACACACATTTGTATGCCTTGTGTTTAATATCTGTATGTGTTTGCAGGTGCTTGTTACAATCTATGCAGACTATATTGCACCTTTGTTTGATAAATTCATTCCGCTTCCTGAGGGAGAGCTCAAGCAACAAATTGAAACAATGGCAAAGAGCATTGACTTCCCACTGACTAAGGTGTATGTTGTTGAAGGTGAGGTTTTTTTAATAAAAAGACTTTGTAATTTTGAATTTGTGGACTTTGATTGTGGATGCTGTAGTAGGGCAGTTGCTTATATTCCTCAGCTATTGTAATACTTGTCAATGTCTGTACCATTTTCCTTTGATTGCCTCGAGGTCAGAAAAGTGGAGCTGAATGTGCAGCCTTAACTCAGCATCTCGTTGGAAGCGTTGGCTTAGCTCTGGGCAGTGGAAATACACAGTACAGTCAGAAATGGAAGCAGCAGTCAAGATTCCAATCTTAGAACTTTGAACCAGAAGGAAAAATTTCTTTTACATTTTCCAGTCTCAGTTTAGCATTAATTGTCTCCAAGTCCTTGATGAAACAGTTGAAAAAGTTATGAAAGTTAAAACCGCCTATTCCTTCTTAAGAGTGTTCATATGGACGATTTCTTATGGTATGGCTGAATGGACTCATACCTTCTACTCAAGGCTGTGATTTTTTCACTTTCTAGTAATGAATTTCTCGTCTTCTTTTCTTGGGTCATGGAATATAGCACAGAGCATGCCAGCTGCCATGTCACTTCCTCTCCACTTCCATGTTTGTGGAGCACTTTGCTCTTTGACATGTCCACTCTTGCTTACTTTGCTTCCTTTTGAACTTGATTTCAGGGACGTTCCCAAATTTTATTTTGGTTTTGTGCCCCACCTGTGAAGATCACAGGTGTGATTCTGTGATTCTGTTTTTATTGCCTTGGTGAAAGCAGGATGAGATGGCATAAAGGGGTGAAATGGTAGAATTTTGCTTAAGAGAGGGTGATGAAGGCTTTATCTAGCCTGCAAACTGTGGCTTTCAAAACTTTGGGCTGGCCACATCCAGCCAGGGACTACTACCATTGGTATACTTGGGGCCCAAGAAACTCCTCTCTTTCCTAGCGAGGTTGAAGCTTTTCAAGCTCGAGAGTCAGTACGGAGGCCTGCCAAACAGCTGAGTTTTTTCCCATGTGCATTGGTGGCTTTACCCTAGCTTTTAACCATGGTGGAAGTCCTGTGAGCCAGTGTAGGTACTCTGGCTCCTGTGTAGTATAGTGTACTACTGCATTAGCTTCTGCAGCATGTCTGCGTTCAGTGGCAGTGATCTGCAGCGGAGGCAGGCTGCCAAACCCCCGTGCTCTTTCCTGGCATCCTTAAGAGTGTTAAGCCAGCACCATTCCCTTCTGACATGGGGGACTGGATGTGTGAACATCTTTTTGCCAGTGTTTTTCTGCACTCCGTCTTGGCTCTTCCCACTCCAGAACTGACTTCTTGCACTGCTTGTGCAACCCAGTCCTTTAATTTCAGGGTTCATTCTGTAACAGTGTTCTCTACCAACATTTAGTGGAGGATGAAGTTTTTTTGTGGTACACAGATGAAAGGGAAAATTGCTACCCTGTGGCTGTTCAGATTTGTTCACTGAGAAGGGACTGGATGCTGAGGCTTCATGCTCTGACCAGCCTCTTCCTCCATTGGTCTGTCTTGGTTTGGTGCTGAAAGTTGCCGTGACTATACCATGGGTTGGCTTGCAACAGAACAATGGATATTTTGTGCCCTAAGGAGTAGATGCAGCTCATAGATTCATAGTGAGAGTCGAAGGCAAACTTCAAGTTGAAGTATCTTCTATTTTGCTGCAAAAAACAGAGCAACCCACCTCTTCTCTCATAGAGACCTCTTTCAGTCCTGATGTTGTAACAGGTCCTGTCCATAGGCAAAAATGGGCAAAGTTTAACGTCTGCTTTGACCTAAACAGCTTTTTAATCAACTGAAACAGTCCATGTTCCATGGAAAGGGATGAGTTCGTGGTGCCAAAGTATATTGATAGTAGAAACAGAGCATGATTCACCTGATGTAGATAAAAGTAGCTGTAAAAAATGCCTATTTCAAACAAAATAATTTTGAGGGACTGCCTGATATCTGTATTTCATCTCTTCATCATCTTCATGTCTATTTCTAACATCTTCATCCTACCTGTTTCGAGTCATCTTTGCTGGCACATTGAAAGAATTCTAAGCGTATTCGCCCCAAGTCCTTTGCCAGGAGGGCAGCACATGTTCTATGCAGAATGCTCTTTCCACTCTGAATCTGAAATTGCAATAGGAATTGCCTTTCTTTGGGATATTAGATAGTCACATGACTATTCTTATGCTTTTAGTGATTCAGTGTTACAGATGAAAAAAATTATTTCTCTGTTGGAGTCAGTAACTGAGATCATCAATACTTAAATCATTTTAAAGTATGCTTCAGCCTGCAAACTCATTTGCTTGAGTTTGCCTACCATTCATTTGGGGACTTTGAGAAATCCTTTGGAAGAATCTGTTCTGTGTAATATTGCGTAGTCTTCAGTGCATGGGATTATTCAGTTCATGGTCTTTAATGTAGATTTTCTCCATCAGGTTCTAAGCGTTCTTCTCATAGCAATGCTTATTTCTACGGATTCTTCAAGAATAAGCGGATAGTACTCTTTGACACGCTTCTGGAAGATTATTCTGCACTGAACAAAGAGCCAGCAGAGGGAGAAGATGGTGAGAATGAAGAGACAAAGTCTAAAACCAAAGTAAGTTCATCTTTGTTTTTCATCACATTATTTACATTAACTTCTTGGTGAGATATTCCCTTGTGTTTTCTGAATGTATTTTAAAGGTCCTGAATGAGATGCTAAAACCCCAAACCTAATGATTTCATCACCACAGTATCCCTGAGCTGCTAATTGGAGTTTCTGGAGCTGTGTGAGTGGTGCAGATAGCACCAAAGAGACTGCAGAAATCTGCACGGGCTTTAGCAAAGCATTGGTTCCCTGCATGTGAAAAATAGATCTTCTCTGTAAGTGTTTGAATAAGGGACCTGTTCAGGATTTTAGCTTGTGTTCCTTCTCTTGGGACAGCCACGCTGAAGCTTCTCTTTGCAGGAAATGCTTTTGCCTACCAGTGTGTCATTTGTACGCCTTTTACTACACGCAAGGATTTTGGTGCAAGAGGCACACACGCATGTGCGTGCCACATACAGATTGCACATGTGCATCCTCCTCTGCCCTCGTCAAGAACAGGATGACGGCCTTTCATTGTCCTTTCTCTTGGTGTGCAGCTGCACATCAGGAGTCTGCTGTAACAGCTTTTGTGGCTCCAGGAGAGTGTTGGGATGGTTAAAACCGATGGAATACGTTCTCAAGAGCCTGCGGGAGTAATTCTGAGAAGGTTTGAGAAGGCCTCCTGCAGCCTAGGGTTAGGCCAATGTATAGATTGTTGTTCCGTCCCACTTCTGTTTCTTGTAACCGTGTTGGTGGTGGAATTCTCTTTGTCCACGGTTTGGTATGGCATACTGCAGAAGTGGGTGAGGAGAGGAGCGGATTTTTAGCTCACCTGTACTGAAAAATTCAGAACGCCTTCTCTAGTGATAACGAGAATAGTTTGTTCCATTTCAACAGGTCCTTCAGCTATGTTCTCAGTACACAAGCCCACGTGCTTGCTTCTGACTTGCTAAGGTACCTTTGAAGGTACAGATGTCATATGCATGTCGTAGCATTTGTTGCAGGGGACAGGGATGTTGTCATCCATTTTTAAAGGAACAGCAGCGCCTTAGGAGGGAGTCTGCGCATTGAGTGTTGAAGGTAGAAGGGAGTGGACTTTGCTCCCAGTTCCCTGTTGAAAGTCTGTGGCTCTGAATGTCTGCTTCCATGTCATGCCTCTTCTTGAGTAAAGAAACAGGATGAGATCAAGGGATGGCAGGAGAGAGTTTGGAAGGCAAATCGGTACTCTTCCAGGTTTGCGTGGGCATGTCTGCATACATAGAAGTAAGAGAGCACCACCTCATGGTAGAAATCTTGTTGAACTTAAAAATTTAATTTTTTTGTAACTATCTTGAAAAAGGCTCAGTAAGAAATTTTATGTGTGTGTCTGCTGGTAGAAGCAAATGGCCTGATCTAGGGACACTTAAGTGACATAGGAAAAAATAAACTAGTATGTAGAAATCGGTTCAGATGTGTTCAGTTGTACCTGATACTACTTCTGCTTTGTATTATATGTGTCCTCAGAATAAGAAACAAGGATGTAAAAATGAAGAAGTTCTGGCTGTACTTGGTCATGAACTGGGTCACTGGAAACTAGGTCACACTGTCAAAAATATTATCATCAGCCAGGTAAGTTATGATAAACGGGTGGTTTTCCTAGAGCATTCTGTAATTATTGCTGTTTCCAAATGCCTGCTTCCAGATTTGTAAGTGTATATTCACAAAAGATACTTATGTTTTTATTTCTCTGCTGTATCTACAGTGAACATGCACTAGCCTTTCTGTCCCCTCCTCACTTCACCTGGGTGGTGGAAAGTATCTAAGAAAGCACGGCTGCTGCCATTTTAATGCGTCCCAGCAGCCTTCTGGAGTTGGGACATGTTTTTCTTGCTGTGTAACACTTCTTCCTTGTCTCTTTGAAACTCCCAGCCTGCTCTGAAGGTCTGTTTCCATCCCTGTGCTGGGAATAGGACTGGATGTATCCTGTCTCCCAGCCTGCCTGTTTTTAGGTGTTTATCATTATCTCTGAGAAAGCTATGTATCTGAGAGTCAGTCTTGTTCCTCGGAGGGCTGAGAAGGGATGTGATCGAGGATTATGAAATCTGACACAGGAGAGCATTCTTATTTCTATTGTAGTCTCATACCTTGTGCATTGATTAGTGGTAAATGACTTTATTGTGCCGTTCTTGGGGCATGCCCAAATGGGGGTGAACATTGAAGCGATCTCTAGAGACTGCCCGACCTTGCCTTTGACGAAAAGGAGCCTGATGGGCTGTTCACTCGTGCATATGGCTCTGGGCGTTGCACAACAGAAGGGAATTCCTCCCCCAAACATCCTGCTTCAAATTCTTTGATTTGTAAGGCACAGCTATGTGCCTTCTGTTAAATTACCGTCTGCAGCCTACTGTACGCTTTGGTGTAGATCTGTCTTGTTCCAGGTATTGCTCACCCTTCTTTTCTCCAAGTTCCCAGCCTTTTTCTCGTTTGTTTCTCTTAGCTGCCCTCCTGTGCACCTTCTGTAACTCCATCGTGTCTTTCTTGGGATATGTGCACCATTCCAGGAATGCCGCTCTGTTCTTTTTCTAGGGCTATTCACAAACTTATCAGGCTGTAAACATCACTGTCAAGCTCCTGTTTAAGAAAATATCTATCTTTCCATTTCCACACTGGCTTTTTCTTATCCATGTAACTGAATACTTCAGTTTCCTTCTTGCTTTCTGCTTTGAGGCAGTTTCCTTCCGACTTCTGACATCAGTGTTGATCCCCACTAACTAGCAACTGTTATGGTGCTTTTGCCACTGCTGACTCATGTAACTTTTGTCTTTGGATCCACTTTCTAGATACTATTGCTTTGCCATCATAGGGAGATTTTCCTTCCAGAAATTTTCACAAATTCTACTGCGATGGCTTCTACTTTTTCTGTTGATGTTTTCTGTCACAGCCATCCCTCTGTTTTCTGTCCTGTGTGCTTCAATAATAAGCAATATTCCAGCACCTTCCACATGACTCTAAAAAGACCAAAGAGACACTTGAATGGATTGAGAAGGAAAAATGGCAAGGCATGGTCTTGCCTCTTGCCTCTGAAGCGCCAGGTGAGCACAGTGCTTGTACACAGTGAGACATGGCTTAGGTGGAAGCACAGATCGTTTCCAGAAATAGAAGTATGACACAGCACAGACACATTTTGTTTAAACTTTATGGAGCCTATGCATAATTCCAAGGAGATGCATTCTACCCTGTCCTCCCTCCTCCCTTATCTTGTCGTCTTGCTTTTTCATCTTCCATCGCTACTTTGACATTTTTTTTTAGCACACTGACATAAAATAAGTGTTTCTTCACTGCATGCATTTACAGAAAGCAGGTAAAGGCAAGCTGTTCACTGCTTTTTGTATATTAGTTCTAAAGTAATCTGTTTTGTTTTTTTCAGTGGCATTTCTGTGCAAATCTGTGATACGAATAGGCCATGTTTTAGCCTTAGATGAAAAACTCAGTCAAGAATGTTGTTTCCTTTCTCTAGATGAATTCCTTCCTTTGCTTCTTCTTGTTTGCTGTGTTAATCGGTCGAAAAGAACTCTTTGCTGCGTTTGGTTTCTATGACACCCAGCCTACCCTGATAGGCTTGATGATTATTTTCCAGTTCATTTTTTCACCTTACAATGAGGTAAGTTGTTTTCAAGACATAGATGCTGAAGTATCATCCTATTTAAATAATTATTTTATTTTGACGGGGCAGGGGGTGGGGAGTTAGAAGATTGTAGGGGCTCTATCTGGTATCTCGCGTTAATAAGTAGGCTCAGTGCTCCACGCTGGGTAAGACTCCCAGTTTCAGGTGTGGCCCGGATAAACCTTAATGGGATCATTCTACAGCGACCATGATGTGTGGGATGTGGGAAGGAAGATATAGTAGTATTTACTGATTCTGTAAGGAACTTGCAGATAGCTGAATTTATTTTAATATATTTCTCTCCACAGGTTCTCTCGTTCTGTTTGACTGTATTAAGCCGACGATTTGAATTTCAAGCAGATGCATTTGCCAAGGAACTTGGGAAAGCTAAAGACCTATATTCTGCTTTGATCAAGCTAAACAAAGATAATTTAGGATTCCCTGTTTCTGACTGGATCTTTTCAATGTGGCACTACTCCCATCCACCCCTTTTAGAAAGACTTCAGGCCTTGAAAGACGCAAAGCAAGAATGACAGGAATCATTGTTGGTTCAGAGACAGTGCTTCCATCTCAGAAGCAAAGTTCAGAGCTGCTTTTAATTTCTTTTTAAAAATGGATAATGCCAATTAAGTGCAATGTTAACAGCACCACAGATCTGAGAATCCTGAAACAGGTATTAAAATATAAATTACTTTTTTTTTAACAAAAACAAAACTGTGGAACCTTATATAGGAAAAGTACTGGGTGAAGAGCTCCCTCCCCCGCCCCGGCTTTTGTCTCCATGTCATAGTGTAGAGTTGTAAAGGGAGGAAAACAAAAGTATAGACTTCAGAGCACCTGTTTATTCAGTTTGTGTGTGCCTTGAACATTGTTTTGGATCCTTTTCTCATTCTCAGCGTTCTGTGAAGCTTCTCAGTCTCAACCCTGTTCACAATGAAGAGGGCTTGAGTGACTTGATTTCTTGTATAAAATACTTGTACTCACTAATCACTGTTCTGTGTTTTAAAAGCTGAATGCAAGTAGAGGCCTTTCTCCTGGATTCATGTCTGTTGTAATTGAAAATGCTACTTAATAAAACCTCCCTTCTCTGAAATGTGGGAAGAACGCTGAATTACAGCTGAGGAAATGTACCGTGGCTTCCTTGAAAATGAGCACTAGTCAGTATTTAGTAGCATTATAGTGGGATTAGGCTCCTCCTCTTCTCCGCTGTGCTGCTGGGGGTCTGGAAGGATGTGGCGGGAATCAAAACAGGACCCACATGTTAGAGAAAGTTGCTGATTCTCTGTTCTCCCTTTTGCCTGTGAGCGGAATGGTTAGCAGCTTTTCCACACCTCAGTTGCTCCATTTGTTGTCCTTTGCCTAAATTTTTTGTGTATACGGAAGTGAACAGTTGCTCAGACAGTGTATGAGAGCCAAATTTTCATTCTGAGGGGGTCTGTCCTCCACTCCCTGGAGGGGTTTCCGTTAATATGAATCCAGCTGAAATAGCGGTGTTGGAATACTTAGAAAATGTTCTTTGTCGTTGTTCTGAGATAAATAGCCCAAGACACAGTTTGTTCATATAGGTTAGTGAAGGACAAAGTGAATAATTGCGGAAATGGCTTCTGCATTGATTACCTCAGCTTTTTCTGACAAAAGGTGGACTTAAATATACTTTTGTGGAAATAAAGATAAAAGTTAAATATAAGCTTGTATGTGCCATACCATTTTTTTGGACCAGACTGGATGTGCATGCTTCATATAAAAATCGGATTTTCTGTCTGCGGTACATTAAAAAGTTCTGCTCAGCTCTGTACAAAGAGAGAAGTTGAAGCAAATTCTCATTATTTGAAATGTCGGAGTATTCTCAGATTTTACTGTTAGCTTATATTTTCTGATCGTAGGGAAAAATGCCTTAGAAGATGGTGGGCACGGTGGTGTCTCAGGTGCAACAAGGTACAAGATGTCGCCGGAAGCCTTTTGTATGCCTTATTCTAACTGTGTTTATACCCTAGTGAGTATGAAGCTAAACTATAGATACGGACTTACGAGACAGTTTTACAAATATGGGTAGCCTATATTTGTGATGTTAACTGTGTTTAATAAATGGCCCTTAAAAATAAAGGGATTAACTTGAATCTGTCAATTCAGAAGAGTAAATAAATGTGTCAGGTTTTGAGTTTGAGATGTTGGTTGGTGGAAACCTGTGGAAAACATATTAAATGCGCTCTGAGAAAACCATTTGTCTTATCCATTACGTAAAACATAAAAATGAATTTTGCGGCTATTTCATAAATTCGGCTAAACACAAACAAAAGGAGAGTAAAGTGTGATAATTAAGTACTTGAAAAACTTCGGCTTACAGGCGAGGAGAGTGTTGTTATGGCAGTTGCCTGTTGCTGTCTTTTCTTCCCTGTCACCGTTCAGAGTTGATCTCTGCAGTTCTCCCAGCTGGATTTCGTCATCTGACTCCTCTGAACGAGGGTTCAGAGCTGGTTCCAGTCTGCTCCAGTTGCTTCTCAGCGCTGGCATTGTTGGTGAGTGCTGTTGACCTTCTGCCTGTCCACACACTGCTGTGCAGACATCTGGAATGCGTCAGCTACATGTTGCAGACCTCCTACAGCCTCTGGTTGCTTCGTGTGTCCCTGAGAATGGTCGAAATCACACTGAAATCTTCCTGTGCAGCCGCTGCCTTCCCAGGTATCTAAACCCTCCTGCAGCCACACTACCAGCCCGAAGGAACCAGCTTGATGACAAGGTATGTCTGCTAGGGTCAGCCACCCGTCCCTGCTGATGAGTGACCAGTTTTGGTGAGAGAGGCAAGGAAATGAGCAAGAGTGGGCTTTTGTTTTCTGTTACCTTTAGCTAATAATGTTCAACTATTCCAGGCAAGGGAACCCAGAGCCCGACATCTCTGGCTGTACGCTCCACACGGGCACCCGTGGGGCTGGTGGGCGCTGACCACAGCGTCCTGCCCTGGGGCTGATAGCTCCAGCTTCCACTTCCCTGCCTCACCAAGCCTTTCCAGGTGGTGTAAGCAGAAGCTCGAGAGAGGACATGTTGCGACATGTCCATGGTGAAGATGGACAAAGCATACGCATACAATATGAATGCTGCAAATGTCAAACTTTATTCATAGATTCAGTACTTTATATACTATTTTTAAGATTATCTCATCGGAACATGCAATTCTTTAGTGACAGCTACAGATTATACCTGATATTTATGGTGACAACTACTGATTATATTTGGTATCTGGTTTCTCATTAGTACAGGATATAACTTCCTCCCAGTAACATCTTTACTTGCCAATTGCATTTTTTGGCAGACCACTCAGTCCCATTTCTTTATGAATCTTTGCTTCTGTTCTTGTTTACTTCTTTCTGTACTTTTCCACAGTCCTTGAATCTTTCATCAGGGCATCCTTTCATCACTGACTTTGGTCAAGCAAGGCCTACAAGCCCTGCTCCACAGCAGCGAACCCCACAAGGACATCCCGATAAGTCCAGCCCAGACCTTGGAAGGAGACGGGAGGAGGACTAAGATTGGAATGTTCTATGGAAATAGGCACAAACGTCGTCTTCTCAGCAGCCTTGGCACGTTTCAAGGGCCTCCCTCAGTCGTGCTGTGGATGTGCCTAGGTCCACAGAGGGCTTCTCACTTCTTAGGGCGCCAGCAGGTCCTGCTGCCTTTGCCTGGGAGTAGCTGCCTAGGCAGGGGAACTGGTAGAGACGTGGGAGTCGGTGAATCTGGCTGAGGGCAGGGACGGGAGCTGACCCGCAGTGTGGCGGCTCGCTGAGGTGACCCAGTGGAGGCCTGGGAGGGCGGCAGGACGCGGAGCCGAGCGGCAGCGCTGCCAGGCCCGAGGTAAAAAGAGGCACCGATCCGCGGCCCCGGGAGCGCGCGTCGCCGGGCAGAGGGCCCGATCCGCCGCCCCGGGAGCGCGCGTCGCCGGGCAGAGGGGC
>Ga0065711_1035614_pt1 | contig 22058 bp, 12 predicted proteins | sample Hoacrofraction12_FD_59098 | JGI IMG/M metagenome (GOLD analysis project Ga0065711, IMG submission 59098) | Hoatzin crop microbial communities from Cojedes, Venezuela - Epithelial fraction 12 v2 (version 2) | ecosystem: Host-associated > Birds > Digestive system > Esophagus > Crop | place... | reverse complement strand
GGTTCTACTGCCAAAAAAAAAAAAAAAATCAGTTCTCTGTTATCCCAGCCATCCTCTGGTCACTTCAGCAGCACTATTGAGCTTCTCCTGCCTGCAGTTTTATTGCCTGCTTCTGCTTCTAGATTATGCGTCATGCTTTAGCCAAGCTGGAGAATTCAGGTAATGTGATTGTTCTTACCTGTTAGATGAGATGCCTGTTCTCTCCTGCCCTCTTGTTATCTTGTTAACCCTTACCTTGCTTCAGGATTAGGGTTGCACGTAATCCCCTCAGCAGGGGAGTGTTGGTGGTTAAGGGACTGCCATGTGCTGCCCTTTTCTGATGGCTCTTTTACCACCTGTTTGCTGGAGGATGGAATTAGTGGGATGGAATTCGTCAGTCCGTCAATGTAAAATCTAGCTTCTGTACTCAAGATAGTAGATTTAAAGACTAATTCTGCTGTAGAAGAAGAAAGATTGTTCTCTGCCTCCCACTCTTATCTAAATTTTTATTACCCTTTTCCCCTGGTAATTTTGTGCTTTTTACCAGTTGTTCTTAAAAGTATAGCTTGCTTCTGAAACCTTATATTTTTATCCCTTTTTTCTCCAAACTCAAATCAAACTGCTTCTCTGTGCCTAAGCCTGTATGCCATCGCCATTATACTACAGCTTTCTGCTGGTTTTATTCTCCTGCTTTCTAAATTCTTGCACATGTTTGGCTGTTACATCTCTTATGGATCTCCTTCCGTTTTGATGCTCTTGATGGTCTTTCTTTCAGTGGGTTCAGTCTCCTCCCAGCTCTTTCAGCTTTTCTTCTTTGATGTCTGTCGCTCGATGACTTGACTCACTTAATTTTAACTCTGTGTAAGTTACTCATAAATCAGTCTTCTCAGTCTTGAATAATTTTCTCCACCAATGTTTTTCGCTTGTCGTTTTGTATTTCTTCTGTAACCTTATCACAGAGGAAAATGCAATATGGCTAGAGCTCTCTGGAGGATGAGTTGAGGGGCATGTTTCTGTGGTTGCTGATGAAGTTACTTTTCTCCTCCTATGTAACTTCTCTATGCCAGCCTCAGTGGAAGTTACTGTCACCATAGCAAAGCAAAGAAGTGGGAAAAAGTCTCTGTCTCTCCTGATAGAGTTCAGCTTGAACTGCCAGAGAAGGTGGCCAGGGACAGCAAAGTTGTGGGCCGTTTTGTTCCATTCTGCCGGCTCTGCTGCCAGGGCAGTAATCTGCTTCGTAGGCAAGGTAACCAGCAGCTGGGTGGGCAGCATTGCAATCTGCTGCAGCTGTTGGCTTTCATAAGGGTTGGTGTGAGTCCCTACAAGGTTTATGTCAATAGTCTTGACTACTAATTATTTAATGTTTTAATCTCGTTTTTTCGAGTACCATGAAGCAAGAGGCTGCTTTTGTTTCTTTGTCCCTTCTGTCTTGCTTCTTTATTTAACTTAGTTTTCTAAAATGTTTTTGTAGACTAGTAAATGCAAAATATTTCTGAAAAGTAAAGCTTAAATTGAGCGTAAATTTTTTTTTTTAATAATGAGAATTTAAAAACATAAGGAGTTGCATTCATGAGTCAGGATCTGCATGGGGTATTTTTACTTACAGATCTCAATATAAACAGAGGCAAAAATAATACAAAATTTGTCATTGTTTTAGAGGAGCAAAAACATACTCAGTGTAGTGAAATGATACACATTTTTCAAAATATAGAACTGTTTTCATTAATAACATTCTGAAATTAAATAAGCATTTAAAGTTTCAGAATAGTTTAAGAAAAAGAATTTTGAATGTTTCCAATGTTAGATTTTCCTTGTGTAAATTGATAGTGTAAAATTTCACTTTATAAACTGTGAAATGATCAGTGATAGCTTGAACATGAAAAATACAGCACCAGTTATTAGACATTTCAGAGGTCTGATGAAAGTGTTCATTTCCAGCTAGATCATGTCTAAGAATTTAGCTGAACATCAATATTTATATTTAGGTAGTGCAGGAGTTTGAATCATACCTTCTTTCAAGTTCTAAATATGGACCGTGTTTACATTAATGAATCATAAGCATAGAACTTAGAGCTGAAATAAAATCTTTTTTCCTGGAGGTGCTTAAATCTACGAGCCGAATCTTGGCTCATACTTGCAGTTCCGAAGAGCTGTGTGTTTGAAAACAAAGACAAAACATTAAAAAAAATTCATCTGCACTTCTTGCAGTTTCTTGTGAGAGATCAAAATTAGTATCATGGAAGTGAATAAGTTGATCACTTCTTATTTACAAAAAGAGAACATTACTACGTTTACATTGCCTTGTGCATTTACTGTGCAATTATTCTGGGTAAATCTTGTTCATCATAAGTTTGAAGTTTTATTTCTTGGCACTTGTAATTTGTTTGCTTTTAAAAAAGTCCCAGCCTTTTTCATAAAAGTCTACTCTGATGCGTAGTTTTTTGGACTAAGCATACTGTGTATTAATTGCATGGTACAAAGAAGCTGATGAATAAATGTCCCTTTACTCTGTGCATATGATCATTTCTTCATCAGTTCAAAACGTGTGGAAGTTCTCTCAAAGTCAGGCTCTGATCACTTCTAGTTGAATACATTAAGTGAAATCAAAATGGCTCTCTAAGTTTTGTTTATATATTAATTATTGCCCAATGTCTATGCTGCTTACTGTTTCAAGAGCAACTGTGGTGGACAGAGAACAGTGTGTTAAAAGAAGCAATGGTGGAAGACAAGCAGGGAAGAAATCTTAGCATGCTCGGTGTACAGCGTAAACACATTTGTGATGACAGAAGCTCTTCTGGAAGCTTGGCTGAGAAAAGATATACAATTTTTGGCATTCATGCTCTTACTTAAAATATACAGCTTTGCACCATAAAGTAGTACTAGAGTTTGGGCAAAAGATCTTATATTGAAAACTGTAGTACACGGTGGTTTAATATGGTTTTTGGGAGGAGGGAAGGGATTGGTAAGTTCCAGTTGTTGTGAGTGAAGAAAAGCATCACAAATACCAGACATTGATTGGCATTGATTTACAATACTTGGACCACATCATTGTTTTGCGCGCTGTGTCCAGGAGCCTGATCTGGCAGTCAGAGTGGGGAAGTATCTTTTTAACACTGGTGGCATAATTTGGTGTAGTAGTGGACAGATTCTGTTTTGCAGGTTTCATTGTCAAGGGTAGGTTCTTTTGAACATGTTTTAAGTTGCTGCTTTTTACTCTGGAAGTGGTGCTTTAGATTATTTTCATCTGTTCTGTCTATCTGCCTGATTGTTTTTAAACTGCAATATAGAACCTCATTAAGTTGAACCAGTCCATGAATGTGCCCTAGCTTTATGTGGAAAAATGTAATTGCACAAGACTAGTATTAGAAGTCTTAACTGTAAGTAGCCTGAAGTAAAAGCAAACATTACTTTTGTTTTATTATATCTTTGATATTTCACATGCATCTTTAGAGGACTGCATGTGATTGCATGGCTTTTGCATATGTAATGCTTCATAATACAAATTTCCAGGAGCAACCATAATTGCTAGCCTGAGGTTTTTAGCTCAGATCTGAAGTAAAACTAATCTTAGGTGGGAGAGAGCTGGTACTTTCTGGTGGTAAAAAGTACAAATTTGTATCTGTGTCTTGGGAAGAAAACCAGAAATAATTAGACTGTGTTGAAATGTTTTTATTAAATTCTACAGTATGCATAGAAATTAGTAAAACAATAGCAAATTCTCATGAAGCAGACCTAATCTTCCTCTGTGTTTATTATTTTGAAGACCTAACTTCAGTTATAAGCTTCAGAACTTCAAGATTACTGTATGCTCTTTGCCTTCTGCTTTTCACATGATAGCTGGTAGCATTGCCTGGAAATTGTTTTCTGTTGTCACGGTCTCCTCTATTCGAAAAAAATCCTGGAGTAGTCTAATGGCAGTGTCATACTTTTCTAAAACATCTGCATTATCCTTGAGAACATACAGTTTCTGGTCATTTGTGTACTCAGTCAAATATTATCTGCCTTTTATTAAGTAGCAAGTAAACTGGCATCGGAGAAATCTAGCTATCTTCTGTTCTTTATTAAGGAGTTTATTCTTAATCATTATTGTAACTGTTACAACAGATTCATTAGTACAGTCACTGATGTGATACCTTCTGATATGATCCACGTCAATAACGTTGATGTGTTCTGCTTTGTCCTAAACATCTCAACATTTTCCAAAATGCTTTATTTTTATTATCAGAAAGGTTATCAATTTGCGAATTACTTCTGCTATTCATACTACAACTTCTGTAATATTGACTCTTTGGGAAAAAATAGCAGGTCAAAATGTACAATATTCAAGTATTCAGGAGCAACTACTTGAAAACAGAAGCAACTGAAAGCAGTAGATAGAATTAGGTGTAGGGCTGTTGCTGGTATTCCTGCTATAATGTGTACTTTTCACTGCAATAGTGAAAGCATTACTTAACCATTTTCCACCAATTTAAAAGGTATTACAAATAATGAAGACTTTTCAAAATAGTAAAGAACTTGGAGTTCTGTGTCTAGACAAAGCTATAAATTTTAGATTATAGCTGAGATTTTTTTTTTTTTAGAGCCTGAGGAGAATGAGCTTTCTAACATCCCTTGACTTTCAAGATTTTTTAATTTCTGCAAGTTCATAAATTATTTTATTTTTAAGACTGAACCTTTTGTCAGGCTTTTCTTTGAAAAACCTGTTGTTCAAGCTATGCATGAACTGGAGAAGCAACAGAGAGAAAGGAGGCAAAACACGTGACAGGTGGTTGATAAGCACCTGCCTAAACCAAATCGTGTCAGCAGTACGTTCCTCAATCTCAGTCATGAATTCCACAATAAATTAAGAATTCCTAAGATAATTTGGAGCTCATATGAAAGGGATCCAGTAACAAGGTAAGCTTCCAGAGCTCCTCTGAAGTGAATGGTTGGGCAGCAGCTTGATGTCAGGCATCTCATGCTTGAACAGAAGTACTGGAAGATGCTTTATTTGTTTCATAGGACTGCTTACTGTATCAGAGAAACTTGTTATCTAGGACAAGTAGAATGATGTTCTTACGTTAGGAGACTTAGGTTTTCACCTGTGCATAATTCTTGTAATTTCAAGCTAACGTGCAAAGCACTTGTTATTTTTGTGTGTATGAAGACACTGTTCTGTATCCACATTTTACTGGATGCATACATCGTGTATACGAAAACATACACTTTATGGAGTTGTTTCATCAGTTGGACATGTGTTAAAATTATATACAAGAATTCAGTCTACATGCATCATGCTAGTAGAGTCAAGCTATAAATAATATCCTCTGCTTTGTTTTTCATAAACTTTTCAGATTCCAAATAATATGCTGGCTATTAATGTTTCCAGGCTTTGCTCTCCGTACATGATACTGTTGCGCAGAAGAACTACGATCCTGTCTTGCCCCCCATGCCTGATGATATTGATGAAGAAGAAGATTCAGTTAAAATAATCAGGCTCGTCAAAAACAGGGAACCACTGGTAAGTAACCCTGTCTTTTGGTTTGCTGTTTTGTGTTTGTGCGCAGGGTGGGAAGTGTTCAGATTATGAACGTGCATGGGTGATATTAACTTGAAATGTGGATAGACAGACATTACGCATGTTTATTCATAACAGTCAATAATATACTTGTGACTTCCACCATTTGCAGTCATTATTAGTAAAGCATATGAAATAAATAACAAGAATTTATTCATTCATGGCATTTGAGCATTATACATGTGGGCCAGTCAGAGCATTTAGATCAATAATATATTTGTCTTTTATCTTGAATTCAAATCATGAACTTGGTTTAAAATGAGAGAGGTAGAATGAATCCCCAAAGAAATCTTGACCTTTGTTGTGAACTGTGCCTGTTAGCATTCATGTAAAAAAAATGTGACCTTTCGATACACTGAAAAGCATAAAAACATATTTTAAAATGCTTGAATTGAAATCTGGGCAAATTTAAGATGTCTGTTGTTGTACTTTGGATTATGAATACTAGAAAGTTAATATCTTCATGGGGATATCTGGAAAAATGAAAGGACTAAACCTAGGCTGTATAACAAGAATATTAAAATTTACTGATTTGGTTATTTTTATTTGCTGTAGAGGGGGAGTCATCTTGTATAAAATTTAACTATTTTCTTTTTCTCCTGCAAACCAGTAAGAGCTTTGTTTTATGTTATACTGGATATTTGTTTTAATGGATAGCAATCCTGAAGAAATATCTGCAAAGTTACTTTGAGAAAGTCATGAATTTGTACTTGAGATGACAGTGGGAGAGCGATGCCTGTGTTAAACATACAGGGGTAGCTTGTCCCACAGTAGATATCTTACTGCCACTCTTATTCTTGATGGATTTCTGGCATCAGTAAACAATAAATAAGTTTTGGTATTGACTGACTGTAGGTTCCCATGGGCATAATTATGAGTTTGACCATAGTCACAAAGTTTGTACTTTGTTTTAACACATTAAACGTTTTTTTCCCCAAAATATTTAAATCACAGCTTTAAGCTTTCCTTTTTTTTATCAAAGAAATTCTTTGTAGAAGAAAGCAAATTTACTTTAGGATTTAGTACCAGAAAGAGTATTAATTCTGAAAGGTGTGAAGAAATTTGAACATACAGTATGAAATGAGTTCTGAGCAGCATATTTTTAGTGTTCATTGAAAACACCCTTGTGTTTTCTTGAATTTGTCAGGAAAATCGTAATAAAATCTTAATTTATGTAGTTTCATATTTCAAACAAGATTTGGTACTAAGATTTTTGTGAGTTAAATACTGTAAGTTAATAGTATCTCAAAATGGGCTGGATAAATAGCAACTCTGAAAACAAAACTGAATTTCTGAAAACTTAGGAGATACATACATTGTAATTTAGCTTTTGAGATTTTGAGCCCTCTTAAAGGGACAAATGGAACTGCCTAAGCCGAAGGTTATCCTTGGACTGTTCCTCAAGGTCCACTCCTGCCAGCTCACTCTGGTGGGATACTGAGCTCTTCCAGATATCTGTGTGTCTGTTGTGATTTAGCCCCAGCTGGCAGCTCAGCCCTGCGTAGCCGCTCGCTCGCTTTCCCCAGTGGGATGGGGGAGAGAACCAGAAGGATGAAAGTGAGACAACTTGGAGGTTGATGTCAAGGTAGTTTGATAGGTAAAGCAAAAGCCATGTGTGCAAGCAAAGCAAAACAAGGAATTCATTCACTACTTCCATGGGCAGGCAGGTGTTCAGCCGTCTCCAGGAACGCAGGGCTCCCATGACAAGTAACTGTTACTTGGGAAGACAAACGCCATCGCTCCAGACATCCCCACTTCCTCTTTCTTCCCCCGGTTTCATTGCTGAGCACAACATCATATGGTGTGGGGTATCCCTCTGGTCAGCTGGGGTCAGCAGTCAGCTGTGTCCCATCCCAGCTTCTTGCGCACCCCCAGCCTGCTCACTGCTGGGCAGTGTGAGAAGCAGAAAAGGCCTTGATGCTGTGTAAGCACTGCTGAGCAATAGCTAAATTGTGTTATCAACACTGTTTTCACAAATCTAAAACATAGCACCATGTGAGCTACCATGAAGAAAATTAACTCTATCCCAGCCAACACCAGTACAAGCTCTTAAAAGGTGCATCCACTCATAGCACAACTCTTGTGCTAACGAGGTAACAGAGAGGGGTTTTTTTTAGAGCTTTGTTTTACTAGAGAGGACGGCAGCCATGGAAAATATAAAACATACGAGAGAACTCAGTTCTTCAGTTTAAGACTGCTTAGTTTATTTACCAAGGCAAAAACAGCCTTAGAATGGAATCTGTGATAGACCTATTACTAGGAAGAGGCAAAGGGAGGGTGCTAATTGCAGCCTACAGCTACTTGAGAGCAGGGAGCGCACAGGGACAGTAGAGTCAAACTCTTCTCAGCAGTGAAAGGTGCTAAAACACAGGGCAATGGCCACAACTTGCAGCCCTGGGAGGTTTAGACTGAGAATTAACAGAAGCATTTCATTAGTTGGGAAGTCCAGCACTGGAGCAGACTGACCGGAGAAGTGGAATCTCCAACCTATACCATAAGACAATGGCTGACCTGATCTGGCATTGACAGTAATTCTGTCCTGAGCAGGAGATTGGCCTGAATGACTTCCAAAACCTGCCCTTTAATCAACATTTCTAAGATTGTACCTTACCTGTATGGGAAAGGAGTATTTGTGGTCTTTCCACATCCCCAGCCTATCTTGATGTTTTATTTTTGTTGGAGAAGAGCTTTTGCATGTTACTTGTTCTCCAGGAAAACTTTGAAGAATAGTGTATAGTGTCCTCCTCCTCCTCTTCCATAACCCACCTTCCATCGATTTTAACATTATTAATGTTAAACATTAATTTCTTTGTGGCATATTTTTAGTGACTTACTGTGACACCATCACCACAATATAAAACAAACCTATTATTTGTGGTTTTGTCTTCCCTAGATTACCCCCCCCTCCCCTTAGCTAGGTTGAGAAGAAACATGAATAGTAATTCAGATAAGGTTTTACCAAAATATGGCACGGCAGAGTAAATAAAGACAGGTTGATACTAGATGTATTAGATCTACTGTGTTTATGCTTCCTGAAGTCATTTTACTAAAGAAAGGATATGCCGTGATCTGTGTTTAGTAAACTATTTAAAATTTGATTTTCTATTTATTTCCATGTCTTTTTAATGGCTTTTCCTTCAGAGCTTGTTCTAAAATCCTGGATATTCTCAGTACAGATCAAAGAGTCTCTGCTTGTTCAGTTTATCTATTCACTATTCTCCAGTCAAAAAGTCTGAGTTCCGCTTGCATCATTATATCAGGATTCTTGCTACTGAGCTTGGATTGGAGGTACCATACAAAATTTTTTCTGGGATGGAGATTGTCTGGTTTCTTGACTTGAAGATGCTGAGCTCTTTGAACTTTTCTTTCACCTCAGATACATTCTCATTCTCTATTTGTACACAAACAGTAGATGTTGTTTTTCTGCAAAGCCGTAAGCTTTACATCAGTTGCACACCCTGAACGTTCCTGAATTGGATATCTCCTTTGGATGACTTTCAGCAGTACTCTCTGCGAAGCAGATTAGGCACTTTTAACTTCTTTGGAATATATCTACTGACCATGTTTATATAAAACTGCACCACATTTCCGTTTGTACTTGTTTGTGCTTTTCTCCGAATTGAGCACCTCACTGGTGTTCTGAGCCGGTGTTAATTCCATATTAACGAAGCCTGAGTTCCTAGGAGTAATCATCTCAAAAGAGAGGGAAGCACATGGTTTGTGGGAGGGCATTATGTTTGCCAGATTTCATTAGTTCAGAAGTCAGTGCTGAACTTTGCTCCAGTTTTTTGGAAGAGATTATTTAAACTTTTTGCTAATTCTTCCACAGTTTTTTGTTGTGGTTTGTTTTTTTTTTTTCTAAATGCTCTGTTAACAAATGCCATTCTAGCAGTGTCTCGCTCAAGCAAGGTGAAATTGTGTTAGGAGATTTTAGCTGAATGAAGTAATTTAGAACATCTCTGAACCTTAGGTAAAGAAAAGTAGAAACATCTCTTTTCAGAGATAGTCCAAAATTCACCTGGCTATAATTAGGCTTTTTATCAGATAGCTTGGAGGGTTTTTACTTATGCCTACCTCTCCAGGACTTTTTCAGCCACTGCCATGTTCCTGGTTAGCATTCCTGATATCTGAGATGTACAACCACGCTACCAAGAGTGCAGTTCCTGACCTCTCACTACTTCCAGCTCCCAAATGATATTCCAGGTTTGTTACAGCTGTCATGCAGTTATTCTGAATAGGATGCTTCTTCACTTTAAGATGGTTGCTTCTTTGTCATACAGATTCATTTCACGTAAATTTAGCCATTTGAGAACTAATCTCTGTGCTGTGTCTATAGTCAAGAGAAAAATAGGCAGCTCCAGAGAATGAACCATGCTGTCTAAGATGCTTACCTTAATGGAAGGATGATTCATTTGCCAGATCTGCCTATTTCTTTTCATTAACTATAGGAAGAGCCTAGACATCTAGCTTGAACTAGATACCTGATTTCCATAGCTGAACTTCGGTGAAATGAATTGTGGTGATTTAAAACAGTCATTTACATATTCTGCCCATGCAGATTCTACAGCTCTTGGTCACCTCTCGCTCTGAGTCCCCGTAGCTCTGTTCTTATTAGTGAATGAACCCATCTGTTTTATAGGTGGAATTAATTTGGATGTATGGACAACTTTAGTGTGCATAGTCTACGTGTATGTGGGCATCAGCTTTTAAATAGGTCTTCATTATAAAGTAGGTAACATATTTGTATTTGCATTTTCAATAGAGCATTAAAATAAGGCTTATTGAAGTACTTGTTTGCATTCAACATCTGCATGTGCTTTTGTTTAACAGAAAGGTATGCAAAAATCATACTGGTGTTTCAAAGTCTCTTATTAGTGATTTATTTTACAGGCTAGTCTGTCTTTCTTTAAAAAGAAAGGGTTGTAATGTTTATATGCTGGTACCAGCAGATAAGTGGATGAACTAATAAAGCTCACATCTGTGAAACCCTGAGTGATGCTCACCAATCAGTGTTACTACATTAATACTGAAAAAAGAACACCCAAAAGCAACCCAAAAAACAGTGAAAGAGCATTGCTTGAAGAAGCTTGTATTATTTTTAGTGCTTTTGCATGGTATACCTTTAAATATTTTCTCAGTCTGATCACCATATGGCTCTCAAACTCCTTATTTTTCCTTTTAAAAGTATTTTAAACTGAGCTATGCTATTACATCTGTATATGTCTCATTTAGGGTAACTTACACTTTTGGCTAGCAACACTGAAAATATTTTCCAGCTCTCAAGGTCCAGTCTAACCTTCTTCCATTTTTAAAGCTCTAAATGAGGAGCTGCACTGCACATGTAACTGAAAGTACTGGAGCTGAACATCTCATAAGGAGAAATTCTTGCCAGATTATATATACCTCATAGTTTAAACAGGGCTGGCAGCAGTACAAGAGAAGCTGCTTTTTCAGAAAATCAACTATTCGGGTTTTCAAAAAGAAATCCACTTGTGTTTGATTTTTTTTTAAGTGTTCTGAATTGTGAGGGAAGGGAAATTTAAGGAACTCCTTTTTTCTTTGTGTACTATAGGTACAGCAAAAATACATAATTCAAATAGTGCGTTTCATGGGCCTGCCCATTCCCTTTGGGTTTGCCATAGAGGAGTTATTGACAGAGAGCTAAATTGGGTTAAATAATTTCCCTGTAAATTTGAACTTGATTTTGTGCTTTGTTTGGAAATTCCAGTTTACCTGTTATCTTTACTGGGGCATCTTTCAAATCAGCTAATCTGTGCTAGGGAAATTCATTTTGTCTGAGTAGTGAGAATCACATAGAGCATGAAGTGACTGTTCCACTTGGACGTGAGCCTTATTGTTACTTCCAGACGTTGTCTGGGTCAATACTGTGGTCTTCAATTGCACAGAAGTTTTCTTCTACAGTCTGTCTAGAAACAAGGTGAAGTGAAGTACTCATTTTCAGACATCAGCGCTGGGCGGGGGTAGCTGGGTGGTCACAGTGGAAGGCTGTCGGTCATCGCTTGCCTTTTGCATTCAGTGACATTTAATCGTGTTGACTTCTGGGTAAAAGGCATAAAGCCTTTCTGTTCAATATGCAATAAATTCAACTTGCATATAAAAAATTATAAATTAATCTCCCCCTTTTTTTTTGTGCTGCATTTTCATCTTAGAGGCAGAGGAAAAGGGAAACAAGTTTAGTCAGTAAAAATGTTAACTGTGGTAAAATGTCACCCCCGTTATTTATTTGTACATATTTCACCTTCACATCCATGAAATACTTAAAAATTGAAGTAGTGATAAACATGATGTTCATGTTTAATCTAAACTCATATACAAAGCTAGCTGTCAAAGCAATTTAATTATTCGGGATCTTTATGAAGTACTTCTTTACCTTACTTCAAGTGCAACACTTCTCTGATGGAAGGAAATTCTAACCACTGTCTTGTACTCAGAGGTGAAGTAATACTGTTCCTTCACTAATCAAAAATATGGAAATATTCAGAGAATTGACTTATTTGCCAGAGTCCTAAACATCTTTGTTGATGAACAAAGTGAGAGCTATCGCAGGTAGCCAACTACATTGACATGGCAAAGTAATTGTGTGCAGATAAAAAGCTGTTGGGCAGGAGGTACTTTTTTGTGTTGTTTTTTAAAAATACCAGACCTAATAACCTTTTTGGAGGTGATTATACTTATCTAGCTAAAATCCCCCTCATTATTCTGTGGATTCTGTCTTCCAGAGCAGCATTTCCCCCCTCGCTCCTTCCCGTCTGCTTGAAACGACTGGGACTGGCACCGCGGCTTCGGCAGCGGCTCTGTGTCTGGCTTCCCTTCCCCTTTCCTCTTGTCACTGCCACTGCCGGCTGCTTCCCCATCCCCCTGTGCCTCTTCTCAGCGTACCCTCACAGTTCCAGTTACAAAGGCATTTTTCTCATCTAGACAGCTGTTTGCTGGAAATTTAACTACATGATGTCATTTTACCTAAATGCCTTGCCGCTGTGTTTGTGTAATGTAGGAAAACAGTCATGACTAACTCAGGAAATGTTCCACTCCTCTGCATTTCTGTCCCGCGGGTTTTCCAGGTGAGCCCTGATGTGCAGGGGCATTTCTCAAATTTGTATTTGTTTATTGATAGCGTTGTAAAGTAACACTATGACTCGTGGGTACACAGGCAGTTTGGAGCGTAAAGTGCAACTGTTACGAACACAGATAAACTTTTGAGCCCATAGTATGTCATGTGGTCTGTTTTAAGGCACGAAAAACAATTTATCAATTAGTAATAGTTTTGTACAATTTTAGCAGCAGACTCAAGTAAAGTATGCTATAGTTAACATCACATCGCAAAGAAAACTTCTCGTGTCATTTGTCCAAACTGCATGAGTCAGTTCTGAGTGGAAAAGAATTCACACTTTAATAGGATGGTAATAGAACAACATATTTTTTATATTCTTTTCATGAGCAGGTATCATCTCGAGCTTATTCACACATTGATACGTCAACTTTTTGCCGTTTTACACAGCAAATGTTTTTTTAGTGTAGTGAATTAAAATTATGGTACGATTAACCCACTAATGTTTTGGGTTTTTTTTACAGGGGGCTACTATCAAAAGGGATGAACATACTGGTGCAATTGTGGTGGCCAGGATAATGCGTGGAGGAGCTGCAGACAGAAGTGGTAAGGTGTTGCTGTTTTCCACTAGCCATTCACGTTCTACAACTCAGGAAAAGATGAGATAAAACGGGAGCTTTTTGTACTCACGAAATACATCACTATCACAAAGAAAAGTGTTGGTGGTTTGGACAACTTTCTGAAGTGATATTTCAATACTGGTGAAAGTATTCGTGCTGAATTTTTTTCCTCAATTCACTTGCAATCAGGAATGTTTGAGTTAGCAGACACAGGGTTTGTTAAGAGATAACGTAATTTGTTTCCAGTTGAAGACATCCACTTAGAAATTATGGGATATGCCAAAATTACAGCCTGCTCATGGAGGAACTCGGGAAGGCTGAATGATTTTATATTAGTACATCCATTTGGAGTTTCAGCTGGTAATTTTCAAAATACCAACATATCCTTGACTGCCATTGTTTAGTTTGGGATGCTCAGAGTCTGAAAGAACTCAAGCAAAAGAGGTCCTGGGTTATGCTCTGGAGTGCTTCTTTTCATTGAGGAGAATCTAGGACAGCTGTGTTTCACACTTAGATGGGGTAATGGAGTAAATCTAGATATATATTGTTAAATCAGGAAGTATTTGTGCCACAAATTAGCACTCACAGCCTGAGTGATCTTTGCAGTACTTGCAGCTACGTAGCAATAAGAAAGTAGTACAAGTAGAAAAATAATTGGCACGGACGTTTTTCAAACATCTGTATTAAAGTCTGGAAAAGTCATAGAGAAATGGTACTGGTATTTGGGAAGAAGGAAGCGAGGTGAGTAAACCAACCATCTCAAACTTATCTGTAAAGACAGCAGCTGTTGTTGTCTTCACCATATATTTCTGCTTTTAAGTTAGAGCTTAAAGTGGATGAACAAGGGAGGAAAAAAGCTGAATGTTAGTGGCATCTTTTGTATAACAGGTAGCTACCATTTCACAGCTCCTCTTTGCCTTCTGTAGGTCTTATTCACGTTGGTGATGAACTGAGGGAGGTCAATGGGATTCCTGTAGATGATAAAAAACCTGAAGAAATAATACACATTTTGGTAAATACTAAACATTTTAAGATTAATTTGGGGGAGTTAAGAAAAGTAATTAGACTTACAATTTCTGGTTATTTCTTAGAAAAAAATATATAATAATGCCTTTTCTTCTAGTGCCATTATTTACAAACCTCTATTTTCTTTCTCTTAAAGAATGATTTTTCCACACATTGCATATATATGCAGTTACAGATTACTTGTAAAGAGTTAATGACAGTAATATGGCTATATATATGTTGCAGAATGTTGCAGACCTCCATGTATAATCTACAGTTTTTAAGGCACACCATGATCTTTTGAATTAAAACTACTTTAAATGTATTCATTATTAACACGTTAACTCCATGTGAAAATTAATTCATAATACATGTACTTATTAGAATAAACTGGTATATTAAGATTATATTTTATATTGATTTTCAGTATATAGCCATAAATATGATTACGCTTGCACTCCTCTGAACTATACAATCTCCAAAGCCAGCCTAATTGCTCACTTATGGAGCACTATTGCAAATTAAGTATTTTAGACTTTTCCAGAAGTATTTAATATTTTTACAGCAAAGAAACCAGCGAGGGTCATGATAGATCTTTGTTTGTGGTATAGGCATTTCTATTTACATAAATACCTTGCTGTCCTGCTGAATTGAGTGGCTGTCTCAAACAGTTTTGGTTTAATAACCGAGATGATTCATTTCAAATGTTAGCCTTCTGATGTTCATACTTGCTTTATGGTTTTGTGTTCCCTACAGAAACATATTTTCCTGCAGAAATTAATATTTAAAAATCTCTAGAAACACAATAGCACTAGAAAAGGTGTGAACAATTTCCCCGTTTACCTCCTCGAGGTACAATATAAATATCAAAAGCTAGTTAGAGCTTGTTTAAAAGTAACAGAATTATTGATTCCAGTCCTACGGCTGGTGAAATAAGAACTTGGCTGCTGCTTGTCAAACAGTGAGCTCTTGGATCGCAGACATGCCGGCAGAAGTCTGTCTCACTTGGTAGTGGACAAGGCTGTTTCCATTTTGCTTAAATCGTTGGCTGTCTGTTGCACTCTGCTAGTTTTATGAAACTTGTCGGCTGCATGCAATAGTAGCAGAGGCTCCAGCTGATTAGCACTTCCTTCAATAGCAAAATGTCACTGAGGCAGTGGGAATATATTGTGGTTAATAAGTAAAATGCAGCCAGACGCACTTTAAGTGGGATATAGGGAAAGATGAATGGATGAGGTGGTTGATGATGGCTAACTTGTTTTAAGATTTATAGTGGAGGGCTTTTTTTCCATTTAGTACACGTAGTCTATTCAAAAATGTTTTTCTCTTCTAGTTTCTTAAAGCTGCCAAAAGAATAAATCCCCCCCAATAGTTTTATATGATAAATATGGCACAAGCCTGTTTGAATTTTTCTCTCAGTTTTCTTTGAAAAATGAAATGCTAGTTGGATTTTTCCAGGCATGTCCAAACTGTGCCAGGAGTCCAGCAGTTGCTTCTAATATGCATACATTTTAGCCATAGCATTTGCTTCTGCTTTCAGTGCAGGAGTGGGACCTCTGAAACATGCAGGTCTCAGTTTTTAACAGCCCATCGCTGCCCACCAGTGAAGCAAATAAAACCGAGCATTTCAAGGGGGTATTTTAATCTTTGCAATGCAACGTTCGGTATGGTGAAGCTGTCAAACTCCATGGATAATGCTTGGGAGAGGACAGAATCATTATATTTGAGTATTTTTAAATTAATTTGAATTTCTTTTCCTTTTAAGATTTATTTGAAATGTACAGCTTAATTCTCAGTGCATTTTCTTTTCAAACGTTCACCAGGCTCAGTCTCAAGGAGCAATTACGTTTAAAATTGTACCTAGTGTGAAGGAAGAAATGCCAGTGAAGGAAGGCAAGGTAGGCAAGACTATTTCAGAAGCTATTGCAGTAACTGTTATGCTGGGGATACATACTGTTTGCTCGGATGACGGCACCAAGAATGTGATTTATGCCTCCTGACTTAGTTTTTCTAATGTGATGATGTGTAGCGCACTGTACACTTCAGTATTCACATGCTGGATTTACAAGTGGGTGTAACATGGTTCTTAAGCCCTAACTCTACAGCCATGAAGTTGATATTGGTAATCTTCAGTCTTCTGCAAGGACCTGGCTTGCTTTCAAGTACTCCTTTTCTTCCATGGTACACTGGGTAGAAGACACTTGATAGCACCTTGGTTCAAAAATATATTCTCTTCTGTTCCCTATATGGGCACACTATTCACCTGCAAAGTCCTGTTTGCCTCAGATCATAGAGCCTTTACTACGTTGGGATTGTGGTTGCAGAAGCAATGAATTTAACATTCTCATATGAACTGCTAATGTTAGACATCCATAAGGGTGTTTTACAGCAGTAAACATTTATTGCTTTACATTATTTAGTTCAATTGTTTTGGACAGTAAAAGCAAAAAAAGGAGATACCTTTGGATAACATTTAATATTTTGATTTTAAAGATAAAACATGGTTTGTTTCAGATGTTTATCAGAGCCCTCTTTGACTATGATCCTAATGAGGATAAAGCAATTCCTTGTAAAGAAGCTGGACTTGCTTTCAGAAAAGGAGATATCCTTCAGATCATGAGCCAGGATGATGCAACCTGGTGGCAGGCCAAACACGAAGGTGATGCCAATCCCAGAGCAGGCTTGATCCCTTCAAAGCATTTCCAGGAGAGGTGAGCTACTGAGAAGCATAGTTTCAGTATTTTTTGTAGTAAGAGAAGACACTTAATTGCAGAGTTGTTAAGTTAGCAGAGTTGTCGTATGTGATGCTCACAGATTACATGGGTATGATAAACCTGCATTTGCAGCAAGACAACTGAACTTGGAAACCTGTTGCTGAAATACTTTGGATGTCCTTATTTGTCTGGCTAGAATTAATAATGACAAAAACTGATAGGATAACACTGATCCAGATTGAAAGACAAAACATATGGAAAATAGCACATCAGTATCTGTGTTCACACTGATGTACTACGCAGGAATAAGAACCGCAGCAAGTTTTGGAGAGCTTACAAAAAATTGAGGCTTAGGATGTAATTTTTTAGATTGTGAATAGATTACATTTTTTTAAGCTAATTTCTTATAAAAATCTTCTGGATATTTTGCAATAGTCTCATGATGTTAAGTTTTAAGTAATCCCAAACTTGCAGTAAAAACTGAGGAGTTTGTGTCTTTCCCCTACCACCTCCCATTTTGTAGGAGATTTGCACTAAGAAGACCAGAAGTGCAGATTCAGCCACTGAAAATTTCCAACAGAAAATCATGTAAGTTTGTTAAGCTGGAATAGAAATCATACTCTTGATCTCTAACCGTGTAAAATAGCAGTTTGTTTCAGCCCTGTGACTACAGGATGCATTTCTCCTGGGCACAATAGCTTCTTGATCATATTGTGTCAGTAGGAAAATAAATATAAGCGCTAAAATTAAAAACTTTAAAAGCAGCTAATATTTTTTCCCAGCCCTCTGACTTTGTTTTTGAAGCACCGAGCCCAATTAATGTTGTGATATATAATATTTTAAAGGTTGAAGAGTGTTCTTTTCCTGTTGAAACAGTACAGAATTGGCTCAAGAGTTTATATAATTGGACTGCATCAATACAGTGAAATTTATATTGAGAGTGAGATAAAAGGTTGGATAGTCTCCTCTTCTCTCCCCCATATAGTTGGTGATTTTTTGTGTCCTATGAAGCAGTACAAATTATTACAAGTCAGGACATTCAGTTCTTTGACAGGCTTTCAAAGAACCACTTCTTACTGTTTTTAAAACAAGTTCATTCTTAACAGTCTCTGCTTTTAGATATGGTAGTTGCACAACATAAGAAAAATAAGCTCTCAGAAAGTGCATAGATCGAAACAAATATTTTCTTTCCACTGGAATTTACATCAACATCTGTTTTAAGTATTATTGCATAGTTTACTTGACTTGTTATTTCTTTCAGTTATACAGACTCATAACAAAGTGACTACAATGTAAGAAACTATCACGCTTCAATAGGATCTAAATCTTAAATACAAATATGTTTGTGAGTTCAACTAGAAATACTCAGAAAGTGGTCTAAAATTTCCAACCATCTTTCATTCTCTAACATTAAAACAAAAAGTATGGATACTATGGCAAACGGTGGATACTGCACGCTAACTGCAAAACTAAATGCTTTTAACTTTAAAACTTCTCACCGAGGTTTCTGCTGCAATTTTCCTAACCCATTGCTATGGCTTTTGTGTTCTGAAGTTTGATAATTACTTTTAGTTTTCTAATAACCTGCATTTTCTATCTTTCATTCCATTTCACTATTTGATTGTCTGCCCTAATGCTGTTGTTAACTCCAAAGCCCTTGATTAGCTTTGTAATTACAATAACAGACTATATGATTGCTCTATAGGTTTTCTAATTTACATAGATCTTAGAAACAAAGAGGAGCTCCTCCAGCTTGTAGTAAATGTGTTGTTTTTCTAGGTTCTAGGTCAAGTTGCTCTGCCCCAGTTTTGGAAAAGTGTCTGATCCCAGGGTATAGCTATTTCTCTGTCCACTGTTCTTGAATCTGGATAATACCCTCAACAAGAGCCTTCAATTAATGTGGCACTGGTGCTTTTGAAGAGGTAAATCAGCTGCTGCAGCAAAACTGCATGACTCCTTTTATAATGGACTGCATCTTTTTAGTGACCTTCAAGTGAAAGGTTTTACAAGATGCTTTTCACCCTTCCAAATAGGCAGCCTGAACTTGATTGGGAACTGCTAAAATTACAATCCAAAAAAGACCCACAGTACAATGTCTACTATTGTCTCTGCTGTTTACACTGACTTTGGCTTAACTAGCTTAAGCAAGGGAGCAAGGGAGAAGAGTTCCTCTCTTCCTCCCCTTTCCTTTGAAATGTGACAGAGCCTAAAGGTCAAGCAGTATACCTATTATCGTTCTCTTTTAGACTTTTATAGACAAAGCAAGGTCCAGCTCAATACCATCTAGAAGGCAGTGGTGCCTCTTGAAGGAGGAAAGACTGCAGAGTAATGTAGGTTTGTCATTTTCACTCTTCCGCGTTTCTTAGGACAATCTGCTGCTACATCTGCCAGATTGCCAGGGGAAGAAGGGAAGTGCTGTTCTGAGTAGAGGTCCTTTTATTCAAAGACTAAATGTGTTTTTAGTGCTAGGAGGGAATTCAGATCCTTTGTGGAGGAGGCATTTTAAGGACCAGAATTCAGCTATAGAAAAAATGTTGTGACTAGGATGTTGCTCGAGTTGCTCACAGGAAAATCTTCCACTTGCTTGGCTTTTCAAGAACATTCCACATAAGCTGGGAAACTCCGCGTGCTTGTGAAAGTTAGGCAGCTTTTTCATGTTACCCAGCACGGCAGTGAAGCTGTGAGATGTGGAGGCCATGTCTGTATCTCTGCAGAGCAATTACCTTGCCAAAATTGGGAGATGCTGGAAAATCATGCATTGCTCAGCTGAACAAACAGCATACTGCCAGTATTGGAAACATGTAAGGAAGGTGACATAGAGAACAGAAAATGGAAAAGGACTGCTGGGTCTGATTTTTTTTTTTTAGTCCTTTTCTGTATTGTGGGGTATGGCCCACTGATTATTGTCCTCTAAAGTTTTATTTAACAAGTTCCCATGGAAGAAGGTAGAAAATTGGCAGTGCTTGATTTCGTCTGATTCCTTTTTAATCCTGTACTACCGGCCTTCAGCTTGATATAGGGTTCTCCAGTGTTTGGAAGGGTAATTGTGTGGGGAAACTGATGTTCTGTAGATCTTCCTGAACTAGCTGTATATTGAGAGGTTGCTTGCTATTGCAGTTCATCCCGTCCAGTCGTATGACCTGAATTTCCTTAGCAGTTTGGAGGGAAAGGGCAATTTGCCAGCTGATATTCTTAAAGCTTCTTAAAGACGAAAACCTATTGGCTTCAACAGAGCTGCTCATAAAAGTCCCTTTCCTGACAGGACTGGGAGTTGCGCTAGGAAGTTTTCTTGAGACCTGGTAAGTAGCACTGGATGTCGGCCTGGTCTGTTCAGTCAACTCATTCGACAGATCCCATTGTTTGTAATGAGGAGAAACCTGGGTACATGCCTTTGTGTTTAATGGGGAGAATCAAGGAGAAATACTCTGTTTTCTTGGATACCAAGAAAATGTGAGTCACCTCTGGTTTCTTAGGTGAGCTGCCAGGGTTGTAGTGTCATTTTACTTGAAAATTAATCTCAAAATTAGTCAAAAAAGTATAATGTACGAGAAGTATCCTACAACAACTTCTTTTCCTCTCTTCTCAAGCCAGTTCTGGAACCAGGAAGGACTGTTGTATTTGTCTACAAAAACAGCTGTCTGAAACATAGTCAATAACTGTATTCACAGCAGCATTAATGTCCATCAGGATTTGCTTTAATAATGAAGTATGTTTCAAAACCTGCGAGGAGCTATATTGAGTTACTTTTGGGAAGCCTTTCTACTTCCAATTTTGAATTTTTATATACTTTTCAGCATAGCAATGCATGTTGTGTTAAGTTGCTTAACTGTATACATATTTGTGTATTATAAATTTGGAAGCAAAAAAGTGGGCTTTTTTGATGATGTTGACCATGCTTGTATGTATACACATGTCAAGGAAAGGGAGTAGAGGATATTTTCTATTGAGCTTTTTCAGAAAGAATTATTTGCACTGAAAACAACAGAAACCCAACCTAATTCTGAACTATTAAAAGGATCATTTTATAATGGAAATGCCAATTCTTAATTCACTTTAATAGCCAAGTCAACTTGTTTCATTGTGTCTATGTGTAAAGTGAATATAAGTAAATACTTTAGCTTTATGGAATATACATACATATCTCCCAGAACTTAGCTATTTGCTTGAAAGAGATAAGAGAATCTTCCTCATATTGCACCAGTCAAAGTGAAAAAAGAACTTCAATGTGTACACTGGAGGAGGGGACAAAACAATGTACATTCCCTGTTGAAAGGTAAGTGAAATCATTTGAAAATGGAGAGGGTGCATACTGTGATGGTATCTAGGCATAAGGTGGCAGGGAATTGATAATATAGGTGGAGACTATGCTGACGAGATGGTTTTACATTGAGAGGAGGACCCAGAAAAAGTAGGAATAAAAGAAAAAGCAGGGAAGTAAACTTTCTTATAGAGGATGAAGAAAAGGAGACAGTATTGGAAAAAGGGCAGTGGAAGAACAGATGGACAAAAGCTGGCCATAAACCCTGTTAGGCAAATCCCTACAGAGGATGGGCTTTGAAATTATTAAATTAGTGCAATTAACAGTATCATGCAATAACATTACTGTATTCAATATTTGCACTAACATACTTGTTTTCTTAAAGATTTTGAAATGGTGAATGCAAAAATTACTAATATAAACTCTGACCTATTTTGGTTTTTTATTATTGGTAGAAAACCTCAAAAAGTTCAACATAATATTAGAGAAGTTTTAAAAGCATGAGATAAGTGGCAGCTGGATGTGCTTACCCACTGATGAGATTGATAGTGCTGCTTCCCGGGCTCTGAGTTAGTGCAGAAGTGGTGGAGGGCTACCAAACCTCTCAAGCATTTTCAGCGTTTTTATCGATACTTAACAGCAATGACTTGCTGCAATGTCATGCACCAGTACAGGCTTGGGGCAGACCTGCTGGAGAGCAGCTCTGTGGAGAGGGACCTGGGAGTGCTGGTGGTTGACAGGTTGACCATGAGCCAGCAGTGTGCCCTGGCTGCCAAGAAAGCTAATGGGATCCTGGGATGCATTAGGAGGAGTGTGGCCAGCAGGTCGAGGGAGGTTCTCCTTCCCCTCTACTCTG
>Ga0065711_1035613_pt1 | contig 22058 bp, 8 predicted proteins | sample Hoacrofraction12_FD_59098 | JGI IMG/M metagenome (GOLD analysis project Ga0065711, IMG submission 59098) | Hoatzin crop microbial communities from Cojedes, Venezuela - Epithelial fraction 12 v2 (version 2) | ecosystem: Host-associated > Birds > Digestive system > Esophagus > Crop | place... | reverse complement strand
CTTGTATCAGGAATAGTGTGGCCAGCAGGAGTAGGGAGGTGATTGTGCCCCTGTACTCAGCACTGGTGAGGCCACACCTCGAGTACTGTGTTCAGTTTTGGGCCCCTCAGTACAAGCAGGACATTGAGGTGCTGGAGCGTGTCCAGAGAAGAGCAATGAAGCTGGTGAAGGGTCTAGAGAGCGAGTCCTGTGAGGACAGGCTGAGGTAACTGGGGTTGTTTAGCCTGGAGAAGAGGAGGCTGAGGGGAGACTTTATCGCTCTCTACAACTACCCGAAAGGCGGTTGTAGTCAGGTGGATGTCAGTCTCTTCTCCCAAGTAACAGGCAATAGGACAAGGGGAAATGGCCTCAAGTTGCGTCAGGGGAGGTTTAGATTAGATATTAGGAAAAATTTCTGTACTGAAGGAGCTGTAAAGCATTGGAACAGGCTGCCCAGGGAAGTGGTTGAGGCACCATCCCTGAAGGCATTTAAAAGACCTATAGATGCGGAGCTTAGGGAGATGGTTTAGTGATGGAATTGACAGTGTTACGTTAATGGTTGGACTCAATGATCTTGACAGTCTCCTCTAACCTAAACGATTCTATGATTCTGCTAAGCAGATGAACGTACACAGTGGTCATACTAGAGTCAACCTTTGTCCTAGGCTCCCAAGTATACCTGGTACACATGGCTGAGGCTTGAGACAGCATTAAGCATCAACCTCTCCAGGCCTCAGTGGCAAAGCTCCGTATACACACAATGTGAATATGTAGAAGAGGTGTAAACAGATTTAGAAATAGATCTCTGTCTTTCCTATATATTTATACGTGAAATGGCTATGGTGGCGAAGTTGTAAGTATGCACACTTCCGAATATACAGGTACCCTCTCACACCAGTCAAGCCCACAGGCTCCTGAATGGTCATATACACACCAGAGCCAGACAGCAGATGCCCGAGCCTGATATGAATCCCTCAGCCCTTTAGGACTCAAGCGCTTTCAAAAATAAATTTCTCCAATAGCATATCTACATCCATACTAATGCATGCATATGCTCATGTGAAAGCACATGTAAGTAGGAAGTTTGTATGTGGCATCCAACCACAAAGTTCCTAAATCTCAAGCGTAGAGCCCTGTAGTGTCTAATGGACTCACTGTTGTTTCTTAGGAGTTTGGAACCTGAAATCACCAGAACGTGTCTTCTTCAATTATTTATTTCTCATCTACAATCGCTTCATCTCCAAGGATATGAATGTGATATTACTCAGCTGTTTATTCCTCATAAACCATTTTACTACACTTAGGTATGTCAAATCAACACAGAAATCTGTAACAGGCTTATTAAAACAGGTCATTACAGTCTTATTACTGCTCTGTATTGATAACAGGACTGAAAGATAATAAAATATGATGTTTCAAAAGTGAGCAATAAAAAGTCACAAAAGAACAGAATAAAAATTTTATTATGCGGTGTCAGGAATGTAAATAGTTTCAAAAGTGATACTGTCAAGCCTTTTGGGACCCATCTCATGGTGCAATCTCTTCTCAAAAAGAGAAAATAGAAATAACTTCACAATGCAGACTGATAGTTTATAAAATCAGTGCAGACAGCACTGTGCTCAATGATCTATGTTGATTAACACCAGCCTGAGTTTTGGACACTCATTCTAAATACATACTGTAGAACCAAAATTTGACCTACCACAGGAATATATAAAATTTGTTAATTTAGGAAGTAACATCCTCCCGCAGTTAAATCATCAGCCCATCCATCTATACTCTGAAAACTTTTTTTTTTTTTTTTGGTTTTCAGCTCTCTGGGAACATTCCTTATCTATAAAAGTAACATACCTCTCTTTTATTGCCTGATTCTGTTCCAAGATTTATTTATGTAAAAGTCTCCCCAGCACAAATACTTATGCATGAGATGATGAAATTCTGTTTCAAGAGTATCTTCACAGGAGATTTGGAAATGCACATCTTGGGAATTTTTTGGACAGCAGAATGAAGTTACTTAACTGCTGCACGTCTGTGGCCTTTTCAGTACCTGTGTATGAAAATTCTATTGGAAAGGATCTTCTGTATCTTTTTTTTTTTATTTTAATTTAATGTCAAAATTCTACTTGGGTTGTATTTTAGTCACATTATATGGAAGTCCCTTTACAAAATCTGGCCTTTATTTAACAGCCAAGGCTTCCAGTGTATTCCTAATACTTCACATTTCTTTCACATTCAGTTGTATGCAACAAATAAGTAAGATGAAAGAAAACAGTGAATTAGGTTTGAGATTTAACAGGTATCTCCTACATCATCAGTAACACCAGAGCAATTGAACTACTGTCTTTTTTTGGTTGCTACAGCTGAATAACTCTGTTGTGAAAACTTCTGCATAAAAATTAATTTTTAGGGAAAAAGTAGTTTAATTTAGTCAACACATAATTTCTTGTAGCAAATAAAAGTAATTTTGACATTTTGAAACTGTGACAAGACTTCTGGAGAAAAATTGGAATTTTTTTGCAAAAGATTATTATTGTAATTAATGTTCTTGCTTCTGTTTATCCTGCCATCTTGCTTTTCTGACCGTACATAAGAATTACCGGAGCCAAAATGGTTGCTCAGCTTTTTCAGCCATAATAATTCCTACAAAGGCTAAGCAGTTTGCAAGCTGCCATTTCATAACATCCTTATGTAAGATGCTGTATTTTTTTCTTCTTTGTCTTCAAAGATTAAACTTCATAATTTCATATGTTGAAACTGGGAGGAAATCATTCAATTTTTAAGGACTAAATATGACAGAATACTAAACACGTTCTAAAAAGCGATCAATGTTCCAAGTTGTTTTAAAACAAGTTTTGTTTCCCCGGTCTTTGTGTTATGATATCGGTTGAAAGACGACATGGTTCATTCCTGTTAAACAGTGGTGGAAGTACTGACACGTGAATCGAAGCTCCACATACGGATCGGGAAGTAATAATGATACTGGAAAGAGCAGAAATAAATGATGAGACTTTGGCTCAAGGCGGTAAATTTTCTGATTAATTAAAAAGGGGAAAAACATCTTCTCCCGCAACCCAGGAATTTAGGGTACATTTTGTCACTCAGAGGAGCCAACACTTTGCAGGATTAGGCAAATACCAATTCTGCAGCTGTTATCCATCAATTTTTGCACATGCTAGATAAAGCTAAATCAGAGTCTCACAGTCTTCATTTTTTTCTAACTCCTAGGCCTTTTATTTTTCATCTTGACAATGTTTCTCTGGAGAAATGACACAGTATAAACACATCTTTTGAAGGAATTAAGAGAGACAAATACTTAGAAGTAACATGGAATTCCTCCATTCTTGCCTGGACAGAGTGCATCCCACGAAGAAAAGGGAAAGGCAGCTTGCTGCTCTTGGATTTTCCCAGCTTCCCTGCCCTGAGAAGCAAAGGGACTGACAGCAGGAGCAGTGGAGGTGAGCATGTCACTGTCAATTAAAATAAGTGGGAGCTGGACCCACATCAAAAGGTTTTTAACAGATGTTAGAATACTTTTCTTACGTTGTCATGGTTTGCGACTGTGATTCAGACACGTGTGATTTTTTACCAGAATACAGCACAGCTTATCGGATAATTTTAGTGTGCTTTACACATTAAAAGTGCAATTAATAGAATATATACCAAGCAATTAGATGACTTGTTGTGACCTTGCAATTTACACTGCAACAAAGACGCGCACTTGGAATTCACTAGTAAACCATTTTCTGGCTGTCATACAACCATTTTAATGGAGCTTGGCAATATTTAAATCAAAAGGGGAAAGATGAAAGCTAATTACAGCCAATATACTAATGCTCAAATAATTTGTATTAATAGACATTAAAGAGAAAGGGGCAAAAAGGAGCCAGCACATGGAGTGAGCGTATTTTTCTCCACTAATTTAAACATCGCTACGGGATAATTTCTGTGTTGGTCTGTGCTGATATTGCATGACTTTTATTAACATGAATGGGACCACTGAATTTATCTACAGTAGACTGGAAAAACATACCACATTATTTTTGAACGCAAATGAAAACATCACAGGTTCTCACTGTACGCTGAAGTATCTGAACCCCATGGTTAAACCCCTCCCAAAACTTTGCGTGACTCCCCAGTGTGCTAAATACTGTATTTGAGGTTAAAAATTTACTCATGTAAGGCACGAGCTCTCATTTTCAGAAGAAGGTGCTCTTTCACATGAAAGCCCTCTCTTCCCTGCGCCCCACCAGCCGTCCAGACTCCGTCCCTCCTCCCGCGGGGCCCCTGGACACCGCAGGGCTGCCAATGGGCTCAATGTGAACCCCGCACCGGGACCGTTTCAGACTTCTGCCCGGCACCTGCCAGGGCAGGAACCTCACACGGTGCCTCCCCTCTTCACCCCCCAGGTGAGGGACAATTTCAGGAGAGTCAGACCGCCTCCGCGGCTCATCCTACCAGGAAATGGTAAGCAATGGGCGGGTTTGGTTTGCTACAGAATGGTACCTTCCCTTTCCACAAAATTCTTATGCCTATTTAATAGTTGGTTTAATCAAAACATTTCCTTATGAAGTTTACAAAGGCATATTTTGGTTTTGGTTTTGGGTTTTTTGGGGATGCACAGACTGAGGCATGTTGAAAATGTGCGTGCTGTGTCCCAGGCTCTGATGGGGATATAAAAAAATGTTTCAAATTCCGCTATTTTTTGTTTGCAGTCAGATGCTTTTTTCTTAACTGATTTGAAATATTAATTATTACAATGATACAAAAGGAATGTGCTAATTATCACGGTCCACTCCAGACAAGCCTCCATTTTCCCAAATACAGAGGAAAATCTTGGGTAACTGAAAAACTGAGATAAGTTTCCATAATAACTTACATTGAGAATTCACCATCTAATTTTCAGACTTAGAAATCCAATGACCTTTACTATCACTCTTCTTCTAGTCTCTACACAAACTAGCCTACCTCTGAGGATGTACACTTTGCTAAAAGGACATTTTCTTTCTTCCAAGAAGTACCTATTTTCAGTGAATACGGTTCATTATTAGTAAGCAAAATTTTGTTAAAAAAAGTCATTGTGCTATTCCACAGGCCAAGATTTTAATGATCATCTTATTTAGCCAAAATCATGTTTTGAAAACAGATTTACTACAAGGAACAATTTGCTAAGGACAAGAGAGTCTTACTTAGAAAACCAGCACTGAACCACGCATTGAAATGATGTAGGTTTTCCTTTTCTTTTTCCATTCTCTCTCTTTGTGTTGTTGAGTTCACGTAGGGCTTGATTATACAAGTCAGTGACAAAGCTGCCCCTTGACTCCTGTGTTACAAAATCCAGCCCTACTGAATTTCCTGTTTGTATTTCTAACCTAGTTGGTATTCCTGTCACGCGGCCTGCGAACACTTCCAGTACTGGCTGCATGCTTTCAAGAAGAAGGTCGTTGTTCAGATCATCAAACGATCATGAGTGAATCATGAATCAAGATGGAAAACACGAGAGGAATGTTCTCCTGGAAGATAAGAAAACACATAACTTCTGCAGCGCGAGTCAAATGACTCATCCCCAAAAGGAACATCATTTTTCTAACGTTGGAATGGCAGCCTGCAGATTTCCATGTGGCAATCCTGGTTCTCGCTCAGCTTTGATTAACTAAGGACAGCATGAAGTGGTTTTGTTTTATGGCTAAGATCAGGCCAAACATTTCTTGTCATCTACTTAAATGAAAAGATCTCTTTCCAGGCAGATCATCTGTCTTTCAAGAGCACGGTCCAAGAGCCAATCCTGTGTGAATGTCACTGATTGTGCTATGTTATTTATCTGAATTTGTTTAATAGTGCTTTTTGGAAGGTAAAGCTCACATGCTGAAGAATTAGGATAATAGTGGTTAGTACTGATTTTGTTTTTCAACCCTAGGGAGAAGTCAAGAAACTACTAATTACTATTGTCTTCTTAGGATCCGTATTTGCCATCTGTGTCTTGAGGAGTTTCATACAAGGTTATCTCACTGTACTGTTTGAAATGCAGTTTGTTCTTTCTTAACCTTGCTTTTTTTCCTAGGAAATATTTAAACTGAAGCTGTTCAAATGATTAATCTTGCAGTAGGCTGCCAGAAATTTTAACAGATTATAAATTCTGTTGTCCTAAAGTATTACCCACCCACCCCGGGGCAAAAAAGAATTGCCCTAACTTGATCAAATATTTTGTTTTGATTGCACTTTTACCCTTTAAATGCTTGTAAAATTATGTTTATCTTTTCAATTATCAAAGCACAATATAACTTTAGATTAAGAATCCTAGTATTGTACATTTTAAAGGTGAGAAAAGTTTTTGACATTTTCATCTTCCTTTTGGATAGGATAGAGTGGACTCCTAAAAGAATCTAGAACCGAACAAATAAACTACTGAGGCTTCAAAAAAAACATAAGAAACTACAACAACAACAAAAAGAATTGTATTTGCTTGGTCTACATCATAACAGTCTACTGCTATTTAAAAGATGGTTTCAGGGAGGGGGGTAATGTAATGTTATGCTTATCTATTATGCAGAAGAGACTCTGCTGTCTGAAAGCAACAAATGCAATGACTTTGGTTTGCAGAGTGATAGCTGAACTAGACATTACAGAAACATTTCCCTAATAAGAGGCAGTAAGGTGCTAAAGTAGTTTGCAGGGGATGTTATTCCAGGGATGTTTTGGAATCTCTGCAACTGAAGATTTGTGAAAGGAAGTTAGACAAACACCTTCCAGTAGTCTGTCTCCTGAGGTAAGGGATTAGCTGACCCCGTGGTATCCCTCGCAGCTCTATCTTGCACTAAGGTTTGTATGACACAGAAGGAGTTGTCGGTAGCCAAAAGAGCTTGTTATCTAAAAACATTTCTAGCTCTTTAGAAATGCTTTAAATATCCATTTTAGAGCATCTAGAAAGGTTTCAAGGCTTTTAGAAATTCAGCTCTATGTTGGGCTTATTCTTCTCATTTTAATAATTGTTCATAAGCTTTTGAAGGTAAGTGGGAAGAAGATCAATAGTTCCTCCGGATCTTTTTTTTCATGTGGTGCTTCTCTGGTATTTCAGGTTTTGTGTGCCCCATGTACTTTGCTGTTCAATATCCTTTTTCCTTAATCCCCCGCTCTGCAGTTAATTGTATTTCCAGAAGTTGAAATCCTCTCAGACATTTGAATGAACTTCTTAAATTCATACAGAAAAACACTCTAAAAATGGTAAACAAAATCTCTTTCACTCATTAGGCAAACTCATGTTTTCTCTAGTTTTGCACAGGGTTATGGACATCTTGCTGTCACACTGTGTGGATTTTCTAAATGCAGTCATTGGTGCTTTAAATATGCTCAGGACAAGTCTCCAGCCCAGCTCTTAGGACAATATTTTGTTTTAAAAATTGTATGTAACATACATTCTCGGTCTTTCATGGGAAAAAATGTCAATTTTTTACAGTATTTAAAACAGTTTCATGATGCAAGCACTATGCGTAATAGAAATTATCAAGCATTTACAAAGAGATTTGTTTTTTGTGGTTCTGTAAGTTGTTAATATTTTGTGTGTGCTTGTAATTTGGACAAGCTCACAAAGTGACTGGAGTGAGCAACAAACGAGCATACGTCTCTATGGGTACTGGGTATACACCCAGTCCGGTGGTGGTTAATGCTTCGAGATGCTGTGACACACTCGTCTCCAGTTGCCCGGCACGAGGAAGGTGACACAGACAGGCAGAACAACGCATACGACCTGCAAGCAACCATCTGCTGCTTCATATCTAAAACGCCCTGTGGGAAGAGGATCAGAGAGAGTGATTTGATTCGCGGCGTTAGCACATCACCGCAGCAAGCTGTGTCTCGTCTGCACCGAGGGAATCACCCGCTCCACCTCTCCCCCCTTCCCACGGGCCTTCCCCCGCGTGTGAGGGACCTGAGGAGTGACCCTCGTGCCCCACGCAGTCTCCAGTCAACACCGCTCAACACCAGGCAGCGGCACACGTGCAAGCCATCACAGAAAGAAGTAAGCCATGGTTAATTTGGGGTTTGTTGCCCTTTTGTTTTGTTTTGTTTTGTGTTTGTTTTTTTTTTTCAACCAGCCAGGTGGCAACCTTATTCTTCTGCCAATTTGCAAAGCTGGATGGAGGAACCAGCTGAGATCTCTCAGCCAGAAAGCCACACTGGCAGCTCTCGGCACCTATTCCTGGGCACCGCTGGCACAGCGAGCACTCTTGGATTTGTGAGAGGGGGCCTTGATTACAGTAGGAAGCTCTGAGACAACTCTAAATTGCACCAAGAGCTGCCTGGCTCTAGAAGCCCTCAAGGTCAGCAGAGGGGAAAAGATAACTGTAGTCTTCTCTCTGCAGATTTAAATGCCCCTTTTATTCTTTTCTTCCTAAAAAATCTATTTTGTCAAACTATTCCATATTTATTTATTATGATTTCTACTGTCCTTCCTTCATTTCTGAATGCACAGCATCTGGCCGTGTATTCAGCAGTTCCAAGTTTGACTTTAATCCAGCTGCTGCCATGCGAACGTTGCTACCGATGGCATCCCGCAGAATTCACTGTTTCCACTGCCACCTTTCTAAAGGACTGGTCATGGTGGTAGCATTTACCAAGAGGAAGAGAAGCAACACTGCAAGATAAACAGATTTCCTAGTTCTATATCTGGACAAAAATAAAATTAACATTTAGTGCTAATTAGCATGTATTTCCATCTCCTGTCACAGAACGATCCTGCTGTTTTATCTTTGGCGATTTCACCCCCTCTCCTACTGATGCTATACAGAAAGCATTTTCCCATTAATTCTATTTCCCTCTCAATTCCTAAATGCAAGTAACTTTAATTTAACTGAAATTTTGTATTATTTGATTTTCTCAGTTCACTAGTTTACTGCGGTTATCCTACTCAGATCAGCACTTAACTGATACTGTCGGGCTGAAAGCTGCCAATGGTGTCTCTGCTTGACATATAAGCTTTCAAAGCCTCCTCAAGGAAACTGTGTAGGCTTATATAGTCTTTTAGTTTTGACAATTAAATATCTAAGGGCCATTTGCATGACAAACTTGCTGTACCAGTGGAAGGCATCAACCATCATCTAAGGTAGGACTTAGATCTATATCTATACTGATTAAAGTTTTGATATTCATACCAGTCTTTATAAGTCTATCTTCAAATAATATATATATGATGGACAGAGTGATCTGCTTTGTTTTGAACATGTTCAGAAGGCTGTACACAACTGAGCATTTCTATTTATACGAAAAATTAACACTAGCTTATGAAAGAACTGATCTCTCCTTTTCCCCAAAGTCTCTGACCTGTAAAGACTTATATTTTTATATGTACTTCTTACGAGCCTTCTCCTTTTGGGGTCCATAAAATTTGTGTTGCCTTCTTTCAATGGAAGCAGGATGAGGTCTGTTTACTCATCCTCATGGCTTGCACTTCTTTCACCCATCTGTTAAATGGTTTGCAAGCGATATATGCCTACCAAAAACTGCTTGTGGCAAGCTATTTGCCTGTTCTACTCTTTCTGATTCTGTGGTTTATTAAAAGCCTTGAACTGCCCAGGGAAAGTAACATCAGTGGTTCAGATTAATTTTTTCTGGTCTTTAGCCAAACAACCAGCTAATTTTGTCACTTGGCTAATTTAGTGATGTGCCAGCAAAATTCATAATTACAGCTAAAAGTATTTATACTAGTATTGCTTGCTAAGCTAAGGTGACTTCATGAATACCATGTACTCTTTCTGCCCTTCAGTCCAGAGGAACGTATTTAATAAAAAATGTAGAAGTGGAGTCTATCATCTCCCCTTTTAAAACTTTTATTGCTTTTGTTTTTCTTAGCAAGACACTAGGCCATATCCTACTCTGAGTTACACAGGGAAATACTTCAGGAAAGAGTTTTTTTTCCCCTGGTTAGGTAATACAGCTTGCAAGCAGACTAATTCAGACAGAATTTTAAAACTGTGCAACTGAATATTTGAGTTAAAGCTCTGTTAGATGAGGGGAGAAAAAGCCCTTACGCATGGTGGCCTTCCTGAGACAAGTGATACTCTGTGCTTCACACAAGCAACACGAACAATCCTCATGGAAAGCACGATCTAAAGGATGTTTTACTAAGCTTCTCTGTATTTTTAAATGGGTAAGACTTTCCAACAAAATTTTACCCCCATTCCACCTCCGTCACCACCAAACACGGCTGCAGCCAGGACAGAGATTTCTCCCTAAATAGTGCTATTGTGGGCTTTCCAAGTGGCAATATTTGATAGATACTTAGCAGTCAAACTAGGAACCTGGCCATTTGCTAAAATACTCCATGAATAAGACTTGACAGAACTGCTCAGCATTTCGGTTTGGCACCTGTCACCTTCAAGTAATCAAAAACAAGCCACCAAAAACATTAAACTACTTAAAAGAGAGAAAACATGCCAGTATCTGTGGAGTTTTTTCTTTTCTTTGCAACTCTGTGGATGAGAATTACATTTCTCTTTGCCCTTCTCATTAAGTGCAGGTCTAAAAGCGAGGGTGGGGCAGGCACAAGAAGAGGAGTATGTGTCTGGGGACCAAGGGCTGGCAGCAAAGGACCCCGCGGCAGCACTGGCCAGGGCAGCGCAGCTCCTCAGGCTGAAGCCAGGTTTGGTACAGCGTTAATCCCCGAGTACCTTCTGCTTCCACTGCAAGTGTATGGTTGTGCTCAGGCTTGCACGTGTTCACAGGCTGCTTCCCCGGCTGCTCTGTGATTCAAGCCTGGCCCCAAAGTGCAGGAGACGCTCAAGTGCGCTATGGCCACGGCTGCAAAGAGCACTGGGGGCCCAAGCCGGTCTGCCTGGGGGGCTGCAAAGCATCGCTCCCTCACCCGCAGCTGGGGGAGCGGAGCAGAGAGACCCTGCAACCTGCCAGGGGTCTGGCAGCCTTTTAAGGGGAGGGAGAGGAGGGGTGAGGAAGGCCTCACAGAAGAGGGAAGCGGAAATAAAGACTGTCGGAGGACTACGGAGGAGGGCAGAAAAGCACTCAGAGTGTGAAAAGAAAGAGCTCTGACTTGTTTGGATTGCTGACTCTGACTTGATTTGGAAGCTTAGCTGCCATTATGAGAATTGGATCAGAAACAATTTTGGAAGATGATGATATTTACTTGCCAAGCCAATCCCTATCACTTACTGTGAGTGCCAGCTCCCTCAGCTCTCAGAAACGGCCTTCTCTAATTTTTGTTAGGCTGGAAGCAAATACCAATTCAATGGGAGTTGTGGGTTCTCAGCACTTTTCAGGACTAAGTGTTAGATGCATTCTGCACTTAAAAACTGACACATAAATCAAGCTGGTTTGTCTCGGTATTCTGCCTTCTCTAGAAAACAAATTGTTGTAATATAAAGTTACGCTTCCCACTTTGATAGCTTATTTCAGTTACCCATGTTGATGCTCTGGGTAGTTCAAATAGGCAGAATTTGACACTGAGGTTTTCTGGCACATCGCTTCTGGCGGAGCTGTGATTGAAGTGACACAGCGGTCTTTCAAAGTACTCATTGAGGGTACACAGACTTCAGAAAGACTGCTTACGAGCACAGGTATGGAGAGATTTTCACCGACACAAGAAGCATTCATCCTCTCTCAGCCAAGTCTTGTGAACTTCCCCTTTCTGATTCTGCCAATGAAGGGTGCTATCTGTGTGTCTTTATATGCTCGTCACTAGAGACTTAAATTTCCATCACAATAATAGTGGTACAAATGTAAAATAAGTACATGAATAAATCAATCCAGTGAAGCCTTTATGGGTATGGTTTATACTGCTGTCATGTAACTTTGCACATGATGCGAAGAAGGCCAAGTACCAAAGTAACAGGAAACAAACCTGCAAGCTGAAAGGACATTTTCACTGTTACTCACCAGTTGTTTTCTGTCCTGAAGTCTTAGGTTATTCATATTACCTGTTCATCTCAAGCAGCGTGTGACTGTACCTATCATAACTCTGGCCTCTGGCTGTGAACAGTGGAATTTACTGGATTTTATTGTTAGGGAATCAGGACAAGATCTTCTGACAGAAAGCTTGTCAGATTTACATTGGCAAAAACCCCACACATCACAAGTCTCAGAAGGTAGAGGGATATAAGCAATAATATCAGGGTCTTAGTACATTTATTAAAGAATGTGTTTAGCCCTAAAAGATATTTCAGTCTTTCATCTTAAGTATATGTTTAAGTGTTTAGCCCGACTGTCTTAAATAGCTCCAAGTCATGTATTTAAGCAAATGCCTTGATCAGTACAGTCCTACACTATGTCAGGTATTTGAACTAATCACAGATACTTCAGTTACATTAAGGCACTAGGTAAACAGCACTTACCTCTATGAACATAATGAATATACTAAGCAGTACATATTTGAAAGAATAACTTGCTAGAAAACAGTCTGTGGGACAACTTGTGAATGAAGTCTCAGATTTCTGTAATGTACACACTGTTGCTTTTGAGTTTTATTCATGTTCTTGAAAAGCACACTTTTTCACACACTTTTTTTATCCTATTAGATAGGATAAACATACATCTGGAAATGGTGCTTGTCAAGTCGTAAAGGAGAATAAGACAAAGGGAGAGGAAAAAAAATTTCTATTGCCAGTGTAGTGTTCCATATAATAACTGACAACAAATCTAAATCACAGGGTGTAACAAAAACCAAAAGGGAAAATTAATTGTAAACTAACCATTCCTCCAAGCAGGAACAAAGCTTTTATCTCTTTTTCCACCTTTTTCATATTGACATTAACATACTATTTTCCAGATAACAAAACCGGATATTAGTGGTTTTCTTTTTCTCCATTCAAAAGTTTCACTGGATTTACATATTTGATATAATTTATGCAAATAACATTTCTCCAATAGTCAATACACTTTACCTCCAGGATAAGGAAACTATTTAAACCTGAGTATTTCAAACTATAGTAAAATCAATGAATATCCAGGAGCAATATTTTAGGGAGTCTAATTAAGGACTTCTAATCGTACTTTATTGCTACCAGCCAAGCCCTGCCAACTAATGTTAATGGAACTCAGACTTAAGATGGTTTACTACCAACAGTGGAGTGTGCAGGAATTACTTACTGCAAGTAGTCTAGCCACACAGGTGTCCTGAAATGGATCAGCAAACTTTTAGCCTAGCAGGACTCTGCATTTCCATCGTCGCACTGGAGTCAGTATAAAATAGTAGGATGTTTATCTTGATTTTATCCCCTCCCCCCTTTTTTATTGCACCTTTATGTTTCCTTTCCTTCTGCTGTATTCATTTGTATTCTATACCATTTGTTCCCTTGTCTATTGCCCACCCAGGTCAGTATCCCGACCCTGCAGTAATATCTCATGAAACCTGACGTAAATCAAGAGAACTTTATAAAAACCAAAAGACAAACCTTTATGGTTCCAGTATGGGGTTTGTGCAGACAGTGACAGTTGTTCTTCAGGATTATCTTTTTCGACTTTTCCTTAATCTCTCATGTCCTTTTCTGGTGTCCTTCCCCCCCATCCCCCTCCTCTTTTTCAGTCTTGTCATTCTGTCTCCCAGTTTCTTGACTATTTTCTCTTTCCTTTTTCTTTCCTCCCTCTGCTCTGATGCCTTTCATCTCTCCTAAACCATCTTGCAGCTCCACAGTCCAATTCTACCGTTCAATGTTCAAGTACCTTTTTCTCATCTTGCTTTCACAGTCTCTTCGACTCTATCTACACACTTAACTTTCAATATTTCCTTGCCCTCAGTCTGTCAGCCTTCATCCTTCAGCCAGTGTGCATCACTCTGTATACAGCTTAGCAGACAGCATCTTCAGTGGCTAATTATGCCAAAGAGAATGCATTTCCTAGTCACAATCGAAAACCCAGGGACTGTAATATTTTCCACTGCAAAATTCACAATAGAGGCTCTGTTAGAGACAGTGGAAGAATGCATTGGCCTGTTTGGTTTTCCTTAACAAACCAATATTATGTGATAGTTCCGATAAATCCTAGAAAGATAAAACATGCAAGTACTTTATGGCAATCAAAAACTTTACTTGCATTTAAAAAAACAGAGGTGCTTACAGCTGTGACCCCACTTTACTTATTCCATAGCCTTTTTCTAGTCTAACAATAAACCAGTATGAAACCATATTCCACTGGAAAGTTTATGAGTAAAGAAAAGAGAAATAAAAAAAATCGAAGAAGAGAAGAGGATATAAGTATAAAATCAGTAAAATAAACAATAAAATAATTTACAGGTATCTGTCACTTGTTTGCAAAAGGATCTTCTAGATAGGAACAGAGGGAAAGGAAAAGTGACTTACTGTGGAACTCCAAAGGGGAGCAAAATGAAAAACCTGAGGGAAGACAACAGAAAGGCACTGCTCCTGAAGAAAGGGAAGGGGAACAGCACCCTTCCAGTAACTGAAGGTTTGCTTAATCAATTACCCCTAGCTAAAAGAGGCCAAGACTCAGGGCTAAATTAGCATATCCAACAACGAGACGGGGGCTGTAACATCAGTTAGCACTGCTGATGTGCCCAGAGACACCAGAGCCATCCAACACAGCTAGCAGTGGGGACCAACACCCTTATAGTCACAGTCTTAGCTGCTGACTGAGGGCACGACCACAATTCTGCACAGCCTTCTCAGTACATGCAGCTATCAAGTCAGTCTTTGCAGGGCAGGAAAGCACTAAACCACTGCCTGAAAGTCCTGACACAGCTAGACAGAAAATATTGTTTCTCTTGGCCAAAGAAATGAATGTCGCAGCTCCCTTTTTGACCAAGTTAGCAACATCCAGTGAATGTCTGGGCAGGACGTAGGCGGTACTGCAGGGAACAGCCCTAGAAAGGCAGCCCATGTGCTGTGTTAGCTGGTATAGCACTTGAAGCAGCACTGCCCTGTCCCACAAAATCTGAAACTGCAGGTCTTCTGGCAAACTTTTATTATTCATTCTCCCAAGTCACTTTTCATAGGCATGCAAGCTGTAACTTCGTCATCTCGGCAATGACCAAGCCTGTTAATACCACCAACCCAGCTCAATTTCCTCTGCCTCTTCAAGTGGCTCTGGTCTTTTCTGTCTTAAACTGTTAGGTAGCAGTGGTATGTACTCTTAAACTGTTGTCACACCTCATCCCAAAGGTGCTGGTATTTCCCTGACTGATAAAGCTTGATCCTTTAATTTAAAACTTAAGGGACAGATATTGATAGCACTTTATCCCATAAGGAAATCTACCACTCAGAGGAAGATACTGCTCATTAAAAATAAGGTTATCAGAATCTAGCCCACATAGTATTGAGGCAAAACATGTTACTATACAGAAATGTTAGTTTTATTATCAGTTTTGCTGTGCAGGTATTGACAGGTTGGTGTGATAACACAAGAAGACCAGCGCTTGACAAGAGAAAAGAAGAATTACAGAGTAGGTGAATACTACTATTACAGGGGTAGAGGGAACATAGCTGTAAAGAATTCAAGTAGAATCTTTATGTTGTTGGAAGGATAAAGTCTTCAAAATGACAGAAAATAATTGCCTAATAAAGAGCTACGGTACTGCCCTAGATGCAGAACGAAACAATTATTTTTATGTAGCTCCTCGTCTTTAGAATCTTAAATTCTTTTTGTTGTTCTCTTGTCTTTCCCTTGATCTATTTGAAGACATTTTCCTGTACATTTAACAAGTATTTTTTGTTTGTTTTCTCCCCTCTCTACCCCCACTCTCCCCGCAATGCTATATCTATGATGCTTCTCTGAAATTCGCCTCTACAGTGTTGTTACCTTCCTGACTGTAGCATCACATCATGGACCAGACCATTACAGTCATCTGTTATCCAGCACAGCTGACATATTAACCTACAAATGCCCCCCTCTCTCTCCATTATTCTCACAGGTCAGTACGGTTCATTGGTACCCCGTGATAGATGATGCAAAAGGAGAGGAGATTAGAGCATCAGTGGCAGGAGACTGACTCTGAATCTGATCAGTTTAGGCAGAAGGCATCTCATGTGATGCTAAGATGCAGCTGTAGTACAAAACAAGAGATATTTCTTAATGTCTGTCATAGTGAGTGCAAAATCCCAAATGAGCAGAGACACTGTGGGCAGTTGCTCATTTAATTAACCCGCCCTGACTTTATCAGGTTCCAGGGTCTAATGTCATTTGATAGAGTTTCCACTTTGCTTCTTAGACGAGATCACCCATTCTGGAGACAGTCTGTGAGGTTGTATCTATACTGTATTTCATGTGTGAGCCCAAACGCATCTCACCTCCAAACGGCCTGCGCGCTCCTGTGTATCCAGAGTGCAGCAATGGAGAAAGCTTGAGTTTCTTCCATCTGTTCAGTATTGTGGCTGCAACCCTGGTAAGTCTATATTCCTGAACATGCCAAATATTTGCAGGCATGCCCAAACAGGCTACGGTGCCTCAAGCACGTGGTGGTGAACACGGGGGCTAGGCAGGTGGTGAAGCACTAGAGGCATAGCCACCAGTCCTACAGCCTCAGTGATATGTTGGAGGATAATTGCAGGTTCAGATTCCTAACCTTTTTTTGTAAGGATTTTTAAAATACTATGCTTTATGTAACTGTAAGATTCACATGTGTATACCTCTCCCTCTGATATTAAATAGGAAGTTTCATATTTTGTCAAGTTCACAGCCTCTGAGTTGAAACTCCTTCTTGGCGTTACAAAATAAAGCACAATATCCAGTTCTGTCCCTTCCCAATCACCACTGAAAAACTCAATTGCATGCAGCAACACAGACTATTTCCTATGTCTACACATCTATGGAAGTCTTAGTTAATGTTTCCAGTGTATATTGTGCTCATATTGTGACCTTTAAAATTGACTCCACTGCAGATAACATAGATTTGCAGTATATTTGTCACTTGCATAACCTCAATGAGAGAGCTTTTTCTTCTCTGTTTTCCTGATTAGAAAAAGGAAAATTATGCAGCTGAACAAAGAATACAAAATGGATAATTTGGCCTACAAATTCTACCCTCATTTACTTGATCTTAATTTTCTGCTTTTAGAATACTGGCAAGAAGACAATGGTTTCCTGAGCGTATTCATTACCGTCTCTCTGGATCATTTCTTAGAGTATTTAAAATTCACATTCAAGCTGTACAGTTTAGTTGCCACTGGTCAGTCAAATCACATGGCATCTTGTCTGTTCTCTGACTGGTAGACGAACAAACAAACAAAAAGCATGTGGAAACATCAAAAATTTAGTTCTGCACATGGTCGTGCCAAGTCAGTAAGGTCTTTGTACAGCTACTTGTGAAAATAACATTTCTATTACAAAGAGTTGGTAACAAGAGAGTCTAAAAATGGTAACCAAAATCCATTAGTTTTTGAAGAAGTATTCACTGAAAGCGATTTTCAGTATTCCCTCAAATTGAGATAATAAACTATCCATCATATTCAAAAGAACAGTTTGGCTCTGGCTAGCAGCATTCTGTGATAAAGGCAATCACTGTACCTGACTGCCAACCAAGTACCAAATTTTCCCAATGATTGATTAATGAACTCAATATGGGTTACAGCCTATTCTGAAAGTTTGAGGTGGAAATAGATTATGCCTTTTGTTGCCACCCGAAAAACACTACACAGATTACAATAACATTTGTGTCCTGCTCTGCTTTGTTAGAGACTAATCCTTTAACCCTTGCAAAGAGAAAACAAAATGCCAAGTTATGTGAACACAGGACCACATTAGGAAACAGAGGCCATACATTCATAAAGCTACAAAGAAAATCTTTAGTCTAAAATCTGAATAATACTGTTCTGGGCTCATTGATTTTAATAGGCTTTGGATCAGGCCATTATTTCTGTTGCGATGACAATATCTATATAATGTATTCATTTTTACAACCATGACAGTGAGTTACTGTTTGATAAGTGTTTCTAATTTTAAAGGAAAAAATGTGTCATTAATTAAAGATTATTCCTTGGCACTAATTTTATAAATTGTGCTGCAGAACTCCTTTTCGAATTAAGAAAGAAAATCTACGCCAACAGAGTGCCAATGAAGAACTTGTTATGAATTAACAACCCTGCCTGAAGACGAACAGAAGACATCCCAACTTCCTGTTTAATTTTGACTCTGTACTGATCAACCTCTTCCTAATAGAGCCATCTGAGCAATGTGCTCATCTAAAAATAAATTTCAGCTTCACTGCAATCCAGATTTTCTGGCTCCAACAAATAATTTTTCCATGTCAGGCTGATAGTACAAAGGACTAGTACAAAGCCATTCACCTCTTTGTCAGTCACGCTGGCTGACAATAATTGGAAGATTTTTTTTTTAATTTGTTTATTCTTACCTGAATTTATAATGGTTGGAATTTCAACCATCTGATCTTTTTTCGTGAAAGAAGCTGAAACCCATTTATTTTATTCCATAACTTCTCTAAGCAAATAGCAGCGCCTCTTTCCCCCACCTGAGACCCAAGTGAAATGCTTAATGCAAGTTAAAACGACGACAACAACAATTAAGAGAAAGAACTTGAAGATTTTTGCTCTTCAAGAAAGAATTAGAAAAATCTGAAGGCAACTTTACAACTGTTCCTAGTCTTATTATTCTATCTGTTTGACAGAAGGAGAAAAGACATGGTAATACAACACCACCACATTTCTGTCACAACATCTCTTAAAGGCAGGATTCAGGTCAACTCCCCTCAAATACATTGACCCTAGTTATGGGATTGTATAAAGGAGGATTAGCAAGTTACATTTTCAAATGGAATTTAAAATTTATGATGTCTTGAAAATCCCACTGGGATTTCCATGTTGTCCTGCCTCCCAACGCACAGTTTAGCCAAGGAATGGAGGAACAGCTAGCCTGGTTTGTTACCATCACACCCAAGGGATATTGGCTGGAGGGAACAGACAATGACCTGGTAGAAGGATGGTCACTGGTCTTTCCACATTAATTTAAAGCCTAAGGAACCTTTTGAGGATAGAATCAAATCTGAATAAATGTCAAATGCTAAATCTGGATTATAAAAGCAAACACAGGGCCTTCAATCCAGATTCTTTCCATTAATGCAACCAAAGAACATTGTCTGACAGCTGGATCACAGTGAAAAGTACCTGTTAATTTAAGTAATAGGAAGTTATCTGTGTTAATTTCAGTAACATGGAAATGTTAAATTAAGTAATAGGAAGATATAATCACTTTGGCTTGTGTTAAGGATGATTTCGAAGAAACTGGTACACATGAAAGCGTCCTGTTGCTTTGGGTCTGGTGATCCTTCAACTCAGGTGGTAGAAGCAATTGCGTTACTCACCATCCTACTAGATTTCTCCAGTGCACGGGGGGAACACATATTTTTCCGAGCTGCATAGTCTATCTGTTTGAAAGCATCGAGTACATAAGACAATGTGGAAGAAGCACCTTTTGGTAACTAAAGAAAACATCCCTGGCAGCAGAAAGCCAACTGAAACTCGAGGGATTTTAAGGAGCTCTTAACCAATTTCATAAAAACAAAACAAAAAAAAATCCAGCAAGAAACAGAGGAAAATACACTCTTTGGGGGAAGATTGATACCATCTGGGGAAGTTGCTAAGAGTGCCAACGCATTTCTTAGCTGTACAGAGAAGTAAACTAAAGGCAGAAAATGATAAGTACATCAGGAGTCTCTGTGTTCGCACTAACATGATTTACCCACAAAGATGAGGCATTTTGCTACATGTGCCCCTTGTGCACATGAACAGAGATGCACATATGTATATATTTTTCTACACATACTCTTAAAGTCAAGTCTCAAGGATAGAGAACAAAATCAGTGTGTAGGCTTTAAATCAATGGCCATTTTTTTTATAGTCTCGAGTAACTTTGAATGGGTTTAATCACTGCTGACTTCAGTAATCCACAACATACCCTGAAAGTTACTCATTTTCTCTTTCTCAAACCTCAGAAATGAAGATTTCTAATTCCATTGTTTATGGTGATTTATGTAGACATTACACAGTCAAAAGACGAAGAAATACAACATACCATATAAAGCACATAAGATATCTTCTCTCAGGCTGAAGAGACACGGTAATTTTCCACTAGAACTAGTGGACTAGAAATTCTGATTTATTGATCTTTGAGGTCAGATGTAGATATTTTTGGTTGGCTGGTTGATTTTTGTTTTGCTTGTTTTGTTTTGCATTGCCCTTTTGAATTTATGGAAGCTAAGGTCGAAGTGTTCATGCATTAATTCCATCAGCATTAAAGAGCCCCTCTTACATCTTACTGAGTATCCTTCAAAGCTGACATCCTGTTGAATATCTGCATCCGTCATCTCTGACAAACAGTGCCATGCTAGAACTTTAAACTGCCACGTGATAGCAGACAGTTGTAGTCCTGTTTTTCACTTTGGTAGAGTTTCACTAGGAAAGGATAAGAGGGAGAAAACCCTGAAGGGGAGAGAGAAGTTTATACTTTCTTGAAAAAAAGTCCTTTATTAAAGACTCAAGCTTCAACGAAACTGATGGAATTACACTTGAGAAGTGTGAACAACACTATTTTTTATGGCTTGCAGCAATTTCTAACTGAAAGGTAGGTAACAAGTATAATAGGCTTGTGTCTGATATTCTGGCTTTTTGCACACCAAGGACTTAATTCTCAGAGGACATGTAATTTTGAGCTCCATTTCCCTATAATTTTAGTCTTTTCATGCCCAAATCACTATGTCCTTTCAGAATAGTTGCATGGTGTTACTGTATTATAATCTTTAGGTACAGTACTAAATAAAAGCAACATTATTACTGCTTTACAGTTGGTAAAACAAAATGCTGTCCATGTTTCCAAAATGCTCAGTTCTTTTCAGTGCATGATGTGCAAAATTTTCCACAAAAAAGAAGAAAAAGCAACTGTAAACCTTCCTTTTGACATGAAACTTTTATTTCAGTAAAACTTAACTAAATGCAAGTACATCTTAGTGTTCATGTTTTGTGTTTGTCTACATACGCATATTTATTTATACTTCTATACACCCAGTACACACATAGATTTATATATCAACAGTATTTTGACTCTACTGTGCTTCCCAGGGCATTGATTTAGATTTAAAAATGTCACTTCATATTTCTTAGGGTGAAATCTATCCTTGCGTGACGGCCTACAAACTACTTGAGGCCCACTTATTTCAGGGTTTAAGTAGCACTTCAGTGATGCATGGCCTTGTACAGACAGAATTTTACCTGTAAGGAGCATCCCAGTCCTTTTCTTTTGATATTTTTAACTGCAGTAGGACTGTAAGCGCTTTGTTGAACAATACTGGAAACTTTGATATTTCCCTCCCTCTCAGTTATATATATTCTTATTCTGAGTGGACTTTTCTCCCAGTTGGGGAAAAAAAAAAAGGAAGGGGGGAGGATTTTAAAGCAAAACACAATCTTGGTTCTTTTTCTTTATATTACCACTATCGCTGATAATTTAAATCTCATTATGAGAAGTGAGGTGCAATCTGATGTGTAAAGAAGAGAATCAACTTCACTCTTCCTTAATCATGCTGTTGTGCATCCTTGATAGTAGTAAAATAGTGTAATTTCTCAGGAAACTAACAAGTACAGGAACATTCTGAAAGACAGATGTTTCACACAAGCTTCTTATCACCATAGCTGGGCATAGCACTTTGAAACCAGGCTAGGTTTCTTTTCTCAGAAAAACAAACCAGCTTTTATCTACTATACAGTGGAGTCAGTGGAAGTCCTTCCATCAGCTTCAAAGAAAATTGAATAAAGTCTGCAATGCACAGGCTAAAAGAAGATGAAATAAGATTAGAGAAATGCGTGTGAAAAGGCACTAATTGAAGAAACGGGACATTGAGAAAAAAGGATTAAACAGATTATAAATCTAATGCACAGGGAATTGCTTCATGCATGGTCATGAGTTACTCAAAATTTGCCAGCAGTGTGCCCTGGCTGCCAAGAAGGCTAATGGGAACCTGGGGTGCATTAGGAGTGTGGCCAGCAGGTCAAGGGAGGTTCTCCTTCCCCTCTACTCTGCCCTAGTGAGTACTCTGTCCAGTTCTGGGCTCCCCAGTTCAAGAAAGATGAAGAGCTACCGGAGAGAGTCCAGCGGAGGGCTACGAGGATGATGAGGGGACTGGA
>Ga0065711_1035612_pt1 | contig 22061 bp, 12 predicted proteins | sample Hoacrofraction12_FD_59098 | JGI IMG/M metagenome (GOLD analysis project Ga0065711, IMG submission 59098) | Hoatzin crop microbial communities from Cojedes, Venezuela - Epithelial fraction 12 v2 (version 2) | ecosystem: Host-associated > Birds > Digestive system > Esophagus > Crop | place... | reverse complement strand
TTTTTTTTTTTTTTTTTTTTTTCCCTTGTTAAGATTAGGGCCAGCATCTGTGTTATCCTGTTTCTTGACTTGGCTTTGAAAAAACAGTTTTGGTCTGGAAAATGACCAATTCTACCCTGAAGAAAAATTTTTCTGTAGAGCTGTAGGAAAAAGGGTGAAGTCTGAATTACGGTACACTCGCCGTTTTGTTGCATTTTTTCCTTTGAACTTGAAAAACAGCCCTCTGGTTTCATCTGAAACAGCCTTACTTGAAAGTATTTTCAGCATCTCTTCATGCTGATGTAGGGTCTGTAGCTGAAGAAAAAATAGTATAAGCCCATTCATTGATACTCTCAATAATAATTTTGAGCCAAATTCTGCTCATCATTTTTGACAGGAAAAATTTCTGTTGTGCTTTGCAAATGACAGCAATGTACAGTACATCTAGTAATACACAGTATTTTTGCCATTGACCTAGGAGACAGAAGGATCAGCCTATTGATTGCTTAAATGAAAAACGAACCTACTCACAGCCTCCATTCCCTACATAAAACTTAATGCACTAGACCATGTGCGTGTTTTGGTGGTGGTGGATTGTTGGTGGTTTTTTTTGTAAATAGGAACCTACCTAGCAATGGTGCTTTTTCTATGCACAGAATTGACTGGCACAGCTGTAGCACAGAAGGAATTCTGGAATAGGGTGTAGACTCGCTTATGGAATAGAAGTGGCTGGATTCCAGTACAATCGTGACCCTTTCTGAGCAGTGCAATTATTTAACATTGATTTCTTAAGTGGTGTTTGCCTATGGTTGCTAACATGAGTAGTTTCCCTCTGAGGGTGACGGAGCACTGGAACAGGCTGCCCAGGGAGGTTGTGGAGTCTCCTTCTCTGGAGATATTCAAGACCCGCCTGGACAAGGTCCTCTACAGCCCACTGTAGGTGACCCTGCTTCGGCAGGAGGGTTGGACTAGATGACCCACAGAGGCCCCTTCCAACCCCTACCGCTCTGTGATTCTGTGATTTGAAGACCTGTAGCATGGTCCCCAAACAGCATCTTGTGAATAACTTCTTGCTTATGTGATTCTTTGTAGCCCTGGGAAAGAAAAAGTCAAAACTGATGCTGCCACTGCTATACTGACATGAAGAGCAAGTTACTGTGATAACACTTTGTAGGCCAGCTTGCTGAACATTTTCATTGGGTCAGCAAATGTTTTGTATGACTGCTCTCTAGCTATTGGTGATAAACTTCATCCTTCAGTTTGCTCTGTTTGCTTGTGAGAGGGAAAACAGTTGTCATTTTCAGTTGATGCCTGGTGATGCTCAGAACATGGTATATAATTGCCTAAACCTAGCTGAATTTATACTTTCTGCATATTTTCGAGTCTAAGCAGCCTTGATGAGTGTTGGAGTCTGTGAAAAGGGTTTAGGCCTCTTGAGGAGGAAAGCAAGGGAAGCCAGTGAACATCAGCTGTGCTCTCTGGTAGTGGATGTTTCGGCCTCCTCCTGAAAGAAATCTATTTGCCTCTCTCCTTGAACAGTGCAGTAGATCACCTTATCCCACGTGCCACCAGTAATGCCTGGGGACACACTTCACTGCTGCCCAGTCTCCAAAATTTTAAGTATTTTGCACAGAAATGGGACTGCTGATCACTGACCTGTGGTAGCATGTAACATTAGCCAACATTGCTGGATGTTCATGACCCTTGGGTTTAGATGAGGACACATTTCTAGAGGCTTTCACAATGATTAAATGGTTATGAAATCATGCAAGAGCTCAGTGCTTATAGTGCTTGTGTCTGTCCATAAGTTTGTGAAGGATTATTCATCTTGCCTGTGGTGGTGTGGCAGGAGTGAGTAACCCAGCACTGTGGTGGCTGTGATCCTGTTTCTTCAGCAGAACCTTCACAATGAATTAACAACAGTTATTCCCCTGCACGGGGCACTCCAAGGATAACTTCCGAGCTCTTCCAGAATAGTGTGCTTCTTGGAGAGAGATGTGATAATAGAAACCAACTATTGTTAGCCAAAGTGTTCTTGCTCTGGATCTTCTGGGATATCAATTCCGGAGGAGGTTTAGGGAAATTTGTTGAAAGATCCTTCCACTTAAAGAACATTAATAACCATCATCTTTCACTAACCTTAATAGCCAAGGGGGAAAACCTGCCTCTAAATGAGTTGAAAGCAAGGTATGTTAACTGAAAAAGGAAAACAAAGCTTTTCTGAAGTTAAGTTTTACCCTAAAATGTAAAAGATGCCAGAGACTGAATGTACTCAAATAGGGAATTTTCTGTTGGTATCATGTGAAAGGTACAAGAATTAGTGATAGAACCTCAGTCAATTATATCCCAGGGTTACTGAAAGAAAAGAATGCAGTTTTAAGAGTAAACTATAATTATGCCTTTCGCTCTTTCGCAGTGTGCAATGCTTTTCCTTTTCCTACGTGCTTGATGGAATCATTTTGTCTGTAAATCTTAATTGGCTTAATGAAGTTTGGTGTGACTGCCACCTTTTCTGAGATGAGATGGGAGATTGCCTCTTCAGTGCTGCTGCAGCAGCCAACCTTCTCCTCCTTCATTCCCAGCTTGTGCAGGGCTGGGTTGTTCCTGGGGAAGGAGTTGGTGATTGTTAATCCACCTACACGTAACCTCAGCCACAAGAAGAGCAGCTTCAGTGGGTGCTGTGACCTGTGGCACAGCCGCCAGCCTAGCTCTGTCCTTTCTTCTTGCTTTCCTTTCAGTCCTGTTCCCCCTGCTTGGGCTGTAAGATCAAGTACTGGAGCTTTAGCGTGCGTGGCAGTAACTGCTGCGATGAGGAGGAGCACAGTTAGCAGCAGCACGGCGTAGGCGAAAGAAGGGGAGTCTGGGAGCCAGCACTGCTGCAGGATGCGCTGGAGAAAGGTCAGTGAGGGAGTAGCCCAGAGCTCTAATCCAACCACAGAAGTTGCCGAGATTGTGTTTTACAAGGGCCTCCAGTAAGTCTCTGTAGTGTAGATTAAGAAGCTGTTAACCTTAAACTGTGTTGTATGCGTTCTTAGGGATTGAGGGTAGTGGTGACGGAAAACGATTCTAACTTCTAAAATAGAACGATAATAATAATTTTTTAGCAAATTGATTAAACACTGAGTCATGTTCCCTACAACACCACCTTCTTGGTATTGGTAGGAATGCTACCTTGCATTACACAGCGGACACATACTTTCCATTGCGTATAAGATGCTGCATTAGCTGTGATTCTTTTATTAGGTGTAGACAGTGTTGGGAGAGGTCTAGTTTGAGTTGCTGTGTGCTTTACTACTTGTCGTTTACAAGGACAGTATCCCAGTAATGTCTAGTTAAATAAGTCATTCTTCTCCCTTCCCCTTAATCTCTCCTTCAAGAAAACTCCGTGTGAAAATTGTTTGTTTGAAAAACAAAAAAAGAGTAAATAGTAAGATACATGGCTGGACCTTCAACATTCAGGAAATGCTGATGCTGTGCTTGTAGTCTTGTATATATTCTTGGAATAGTCATAGTAGCCTCTTAGATGAAAGAATAAAATGTAACAGATGGTTTTGGTTTTCTTTTTAGTTGCAAACTAATAGTAGGATTGTAGCAAATCCCTAAGAATAAGAGAGTGTACCAGAAGCACCAAGACCATGCTATTTGAGATAAGAGCTCCTTTTCTTTTATTAATGGTACTTTATCCTTTAGTTAAATCAGTCCTTCAAAGAAGTACAATCACACAAGCTTCATCACTCTGAATTACGGGATGCAGCTACTCTCTCTGCAAAACTGGAAGGAAATACAAGGTTAGCAAGGGAGTATTTGTTCCCATCTCTGTTCACCTCATAAGTTACGTTGAAAACTTCGCTAGAAAGAGAGAGAATTCTAAGACACTGTCGGAAGAACTTTAATTACACAGTCCTAAAACTGGGAAGTTAGTATTCACTACAAAACCATTTTTCACATGAAATTGATGGAAGATCGTGACTCAGAGGAAGAATTTAAGTCCTAACACAAGGTTTTTTTTTGTATTAGATGTATATTTGCTACAGTGGTTTTAAGAAGAGAATATAATGCAAGAATAAAACTCTATTCTGAGTGTTTATGTTCATAGCTACTATTATATTTGAATATAACAAGCATAATCTATGCAGATATAAAAGTGCTACATAATTTCTGTATGCTGAAAAAGGGAAATTATTTGAAAAGAAAGACTTTATGGTGGTTTAGAAATTGTTGGCTTGAAGTAATTTAGGTCATCAGAGTCTGACATTTCAGTAACTTTGGATATACCTGGAATTACAGATTATCTACATTACTAGTCATTTATACCAACTAACTTGAATTTTCTGCTTAATAACTCAGATGCTTCTACAGAGCTAAACTGAAGTGTTACAAATTCCAAAGTGTTTGTTTTTGTGGATATTGAAGATATGTGTGGTAAGTTTGATGCATGATCATTGACGAAAAAGAATTTAGATGTTCCATGTTATCTTATATAAATGCGGTTATACACTTCTGGTATTATTTTGCAGAAAGAATGTTTGAAAATGTTGTGTTTTGATTCTTCTGCAAGCATAATAGGCCTTAAAAGAGTGGAACACTAGCACTACAAAATCATTGTCGCGCATGGTAGTAAGAACTTGCAAATGTAGGTTAGAGTGGTATATTGAATTTATCTTAATCTGGAGTCTTTGAAAGGGGGATTGTCCTAATACATGAATGTGTGCTAGAACCCTGGTCAAGTACAGTATATTCTAGTAAATTAATATTAAAGTTAGCAGATGAAACACCAAGAATTAGCATGTCTGTCCTCCTTTTATTGCCTGGAAAAAGCATCTACACTAAATGATGTCATTGTCATTCAAGACTCTAGATGGCATTAGCAGTGTCCTCCGACACAGTCACCAAATTTCTGTCTAATATGAAGACTGAATACACTGGTTTTAGTCTTTCATCAAAATAGGCTCCATGGAGTCAATCTGAAAAAGGTCAATAAGAGGAGCTAATTAAACTTCAGTTGTTGAAAGTTTGCACCAGGTTTGACATTTTCTATATACAGTCTATTAACATTTACAAGTTCTAGTTTTTAGATTTCAGACTTATCTATAACTTTCAGGTGCACCCTTGACAGTTGAATTATCATTTTCAGTCATTAAATCTAGAGAACAAGAATCTGATTAGTTAAAGACTACCAGCTTTGATTTGATCTCAAGTTCTGCTCAGTGAATATAACTAGTGATTACTGCTGTCATTAAATTTAGTTAACGTGTTGTGCTAGATCCTGCCATAGTGTTAACGTGCCCTCAGAAGTTGCTGTGTTTTCAAAGCAGTGATTTCAGTACAGGAAGAGAAGGGAGTTCTCGTGAAAGGGTGTTTCTGTATGTATTTGCAGTGGTTGAGGATGTGAAATACTTTTGCTTGTGGGCATCATTCTCTGTATTTTTGCTCTAAGTTAGTGAAACCATATAGCCTTCTCTGTGAGATAACAGGCTGTCAGTAGTTTGAAGTTTATTCTCTGTCCAAGATGGGCAAAACTGAGGTGCTCTCCAAAGATGTTATTGTTGGGAGTTATCCTGCTTATAGACAATTGTCACCGAGGTGCTATCATTCTGTTTTGTTTATTTCTGCAAAGAGAACAGTGGTCTTCCAAAATCATGCAAATCCCAATGTGAACCTTGGAGGATCGCATTTGATTTGATTTGTATCCGTGTCACTCTTGCTGATACTCCTGAAAGAATAGGAACCCTGGCTCATAACTGATTTCAAAGATTTGGGCTTTGGGGTTTGATTTGTGGTTTGTGTTTTGTTTTTTTTTTTTCTTGTGGCTTGCTAGTAAAAGCCTGCCCTCCACTAGTTTATGATGTGGTGAAAGAGGAAGTAAGTCGGGGACCTTGTCAAGGCTGAGGAGGGCACTGCCCGCTCTCTGGTCTGCTGACGCAGCAAAGCTCTGGCAAGTTTGCTCTTAAAGTGGAGCCCATTTGGAGTGAGCACGTGTGCAAAGAACCGTTTAATTTTTAAAATCTGGGAAAGTTGAAGGAGGATGGTGAGCATAAAATGTAGAAGAAAGTTTGCTGCAGTGTTACCAACCTATAATTAAAGTTGTGCTTTATTGCCTTTTAGTGTTTTGGGGGTTGAACTGAAAGCTTGCCTAGCAAGTTGGACGGAAAAGTCAGGCTAAGCCTCAGTGTGTATTGATGGCCTTTTTTCATCACTGGCTTTTGCAGGTTTATTGGAAGAATTACCCAGGTTATTAAAATAAAAAAGTGTGTGTGTGTACTTGGGAGTTATTTTTTTCCTTCTGAGAGACTGAATAATGTTTGTGGCAGGAGGTGGTGGATCCACAACTGTCTTCCCACAGAAAAGGCTTGGCTATTAAGGAACAAGGTAGATGGGCAGGAGTGCATGTACAGACGTTTTTTGTGAATTATGCCTTGCCTCTGGATCAGACTGTTCATTTTATCTGGAGATTTTTGTACAGTTTCTACTTTCTTTCTTCCAATAAAGTGTATTCAGTTTCCTTACAACAGGGTTGCGTGTCTCTGCAGAAATTTGTCATGACAGGGAAGACTTTTATGATTTTTATTTTTTCTTGAGGAATGAGTAGCCAAAATAGAATAAAACATAAAAACAGATACTGTTTTTTTTAAAGGAGAATCCAATTTCTTCATTTTCTGCCTTTTCTTTACTTCTGATCACTGACACTTCACCACAAAATACTAATCACATTTCATTTTAGAAACCTCAGGATCCGCTGTGGCTGGCCCCATCGGCAGAAAGGAGACATCTGAGCATAAACACAGAGGCACCAAAAGGTTGTAGTGTTCTAGCTGGTTACCTTGTAGTCTGGTGAAGAGAGAAAATGAAATTCTGGAATTTTTTTGGAATGGCATCTAACAATGCTAAAAGCAGTATTTGCCAACTGGCAAAAGCAAAGATGATAGGTAACGAAAACTGTTGCAAACCCTGTATTATAATTGTAGTGGTACTGGATTTTTTAAGAGCTCTAATATATAATTCCAGTGACATGCTGCTTAGATATCTGTACATTTTTCATTTACATTTTGACATTTAAATTTACATCGTTTTATGATCCTGTAATTTTACAGCTCATCTTACATACGCTTTTTTTCAATGGCAAATTGAAATCACAGATGAAGTGCGCTTGAGTATAGAAGAAAAAAGTTGTTTAGTGGAATGGGGGGGGGGAAGTTATAACACACAAACATATTCCTTGGCTGCAAGCTTGTATGTGCAAATTAGACTCACTTATGAGAACGACCTTTTTCTTTTTTCTTGTGCTGACAAATCCCAGGGAAAGTGCATATGGTACCTCAGAGTATTAAAATGTATCCTGCTGTTGGCATGGTAGGGAACACAGTTTGTAATATTCAAGAACTTGCTGGCAAACTGCAGTAAAAATATAACTGGACTGTTGGGTTTTTGGTGAAAGTTTAGCAAGTTTGCTAGAAGTACTTTGTGATACAAAGTTAAGTTCTATCCTTCACAAGTAAGATAATATAGGAGAAAATAAAAGTTCTGTATTTTGTCGTGATCTGTCTCTTAATTTTTTAAAAATATGGTTTTTGTTGTAAGTCACGTATCTTGGAAGCATTTTCTGCTGAAGTATTTGCCATAATGTTTATCTTCTAGAAGAAACTTAATAACTACACATCTGTACATTAGAGATAATAAACAACACCATTATATGCAGTATATAATGGTAAGAAAGTTTTATTTGAATGCATGGTATTGTTTTGACCAAAGATAGCCAAATAGAATAAGAACAGGCTTGCACTCATCATAAATTTGAAATCTTGAGCATGCAATCTTAATGTTTTTTTCCCAGACTGAAATTGTGTAGAGAGTATTTAATTCATCATACAGAGGTTAAGCTCTTCAACTAATCAAATGATTTTATGGGTAAGTAGTACAAAATAGTTATTTCTGAAGTCTTATGGAATGATGTAGAAGTTGAAGTGAGAGTTTCAAAGCTGTTCAGTTGTGCTGAGATGGTAGCTCTTTCCTCAAATTCATTTAGAAGTACTTATGGGAATGTTTGTAGATGCATGTCATAAGCAGAATGTAGTTAGCATAGTTGTAGTGATTAATCAAGTCACGGCACATCAGGCAATGTGTATATTGGATTTTGTAGTTTTCTTTTTCACTTTCTCATGTGAACTAGGTGTGGTCAGGCATAGTTGGTGTTTAGCGAAAGTAGCAGCTGGACAACTGGTGGAGGGAAAACCAGTGTTAACAGGTAACTTGTTAACTTGTTTCTGCAAGTCAGCACTCCACTAATGTTGACAAAGCATCATATGATTTGGGAAAAACTGTTTCATAGAAACTACTAAATTTGGGGTGAAAGTTTAAAAAGATCCTGAAATCTGAGACTTGATTTTTGCATAATTTTTTCTGCAAACAAGATGTAGCACTGCCAGTTCTGTGCAATAGTTGTTACAGGCTTCTGGAGCATTTTTGTTTTTTGAGAAGGTGGTGGTGATTTGTCTGAACCACTTTTTTTTGTCTTAAGGTCTTGCTTTAATGTTTTGAGTGTATGGCTAGAGGTAATCCTGAAGTGATATTTGTAATTCAGAGGTGGCTTTTACAACAGAAAAACTGAAAGACGAAATAACGGAATACTAGAAATCATTGTCTTTTTTTAGTAATAGTATTTGCTGATTTTAATTTTTTTTCTGAAATGTCAGTACACTTGAGAGAATAAAAAGCCTGAGACTTGTCATACTTTTCAGTGAGTTATATCTTTACATGGGTTCCTTTTGCCATTGACAATAGTAACAGTTTGCTTTTCATATAAATAAAGAATATTTGAAATAAATGTAGAAATACTTCCAGAAGCATTTGACATCTTTTGTCAGTAGGGTGTTGGTTTGGATAACGTTACACAGTATGGCTGTGAGCAGCATTTTGTTGATCTTCATTCTAGACAAATAAGATTTTTCTTTTTTACGATAGAAGTTTAGATATTTTTATCGCAATGTTGAATTGCAGTTTATGTGAGTGAAAGTATTAAGCAGAAAAATTTTTTCAGGTCGTTAAAGAAGAAAGAGATATTCTTCAAAATAAGCTGGACTTCTGTAATTTGAATTCATGTTTTTCATGTAACACAAATTCTATCATAATTTGTCTAAGATTAAGCTACTGATGAAAATGCCAACCCTATTCTGAGTTACTCTCGATGGAAACTTTAGTGTTGTGAGCTACATGGCAAGATGTGTGCCAGGTTAGAATAAAATGTCAGGTATACCTAGATAATTTACATAATAAAAAACATGTAAACTGCACGTAAAAAACATTGGATGTCTTCCTGCGTTGCACAGCCAAAGGTTTTTCTCCTTACTCCCACTCCACTTTGTCTCAGCAAAGGTTTTATATCAGTGCTGTATTGCTTTGTCAGAGCCTGGCATTTCATTTTTATTTGCCTCTGTATCTCTTGGAGGCAGGATCAGGTCAGAGACTTAAATTTCCTTCCTTGTGACTCTTAATTCTGGGGTGATTTTGCTTCTGGCAGCTTCACCTTGAGCTCTCTTCAGTCTTCCCTAGGTAGTGAACCTTGGAAAATCTTTATTTTCAGATTGCCTGAAGAAGATTCCTCTATTTTCAGTTTTCCTATTACGATGTTTGTCTTGGAAATTTTTCTAAGGGTGCCTGACTTACACAGTGAATAACAGTTTTCGTTGCACTATAGGCACCTGAAATGGTAGATACACTTCTGTAAAGCAAATTGACAAGTCTGGCATGTCATTAATTTTTCGTTTTTCTTTTCATTCTTGCTTCTACTCCAGGAATGACATTTCAGTGAAGTGCCCTCCTTTTTGGCAGTTCTGGAGTGGCTCTTTTTTCCTGTTGTTAGCAGTACTGCTTTCCACTTGTTTGCCGTGTAGTTGAGGTCGCTCCAGTGGGCAGAAATGAGGTTCCTGCTTCACATTCCAGCATTGCTTCCTCTTGCCAGGTTTTTGTCATGGACTCCGGTAGTTCCTACAGACTATGTTCCTTAACTTTGCCCTCCAGACTCTGGCATCAGGCAGTCCAGGAAAAATTGAGGTGGTCAGTACCACCAACGCCTCTCCTGAATAACTATGTAACTTTAGTGCAGCAGCTCCATCTCATCTTTATTTGTGTTGGTGTACTGCTTTTGGAATTTTTTTGTATTGTGCCTTGTGTAAATAAAGCAATTGGTGTGAGGGCTGGGTTGTCTTGTGTTATACATGAAGCCTAGAATCCTTTTGAATGATACAAAACATGTTTTTGCCTTTCACTCCCCACCCCATTGCAGATTTGGTGTTCTGTATACGCACCAATCTGACGTTCAGGCGCTGCACACAATGCTTGTTCTGGTTTGCTACCCCTTTTAAAAGGGCTCTGTTAAACTGAAGTCTTATTTCTTTGGAATGCTAGTTAAAGGTTTCACCCCTATCTGTGCACCTCCAGCTATCTTTGTAGCTTTAGCTGCATTTTCTGATTGTTCTTAAATGTATTTTTTTTCTTGTGCAAAAAGAGAGGCCATGCTTCATGCCGTCCTGTTAATAAAGTCCAAATCGTTTCTTCTTTTAGTCTCTGTCAGCTGTAGAAATACTAGATTTTTCAAAAACAACCCTTAAAACATTGAGACAAAAATAAATACGTAAGCCATAGGTGGTAAAATAGAGGATGAAAGAAAAAGCTTATACGTGAACTCAGTAGTCCTCCTGTTTAGGATCATTTTACCGAGTCATTCTGAAACTGCCATTCCCATGTGGTTTAATGCAGATACGTGTGTTGTGCTCATTCAAGGAAGAATGAGATTACGTATTTTGCCATCTTTGTTCCCTCCCATTGGCTGTTTGTGCACATTGGTTTCCCTGAGCTTTCTCTTCTGGAGGCTAAACCACCCCAACTCTCGCAGCCTCTCCACTATGAGAAATGTTCCAATCCCATAATCACGTGTATGGCCACTCACACCAATGTGTCTAGGCCTGTTGTACTGGGGACCCCACAGCTTGTCTCACCAGTGCTGAGTGGAGGGGAAGGACACCTCCCTTGGCCTGCTGGCGATGCTCTGCCTAATCCTGCCTGGGAGGCTGGTGGCCACCTTTGCTGCAAGGGCACGTTTGCCAGCTCATGTTCATCTTGGTATTCCCTGGGACCCCAGAGGTCCTTCTCTGCAAAGCTGTTTGGTCCTCTACCTATGTTGGTGCCTGGGGTTATTCCTCCCCAGGTGCAGGACTTTGCATTTCCCTTTGTGGAACTTCCTGAGATTCCTGTTTGATCATTTCTCCAGCGTGTCCACATTCCTCTGAATGACAGAACAGCCCTCTGGAGTATTAGTCACTCATCCCAGGTTTGTATCGTCTGCAGACTTGCTGGCAGTGCACTCTTGTCCCATGATCAAGGCCATTAATGAAGATATTAAACAGTATTAGCCCCAATATCAGCCTCTAGGATACACCACTAATCACTGATCGACAGCTGGACTTCATGCAGTTGTTCACAACCCCTTGAACTCAGCTGTTCAGCTGGTTTCTAATCCACCTCATTGTCCGCTTACTCGTACTTCATTGGTTTACCTGTGAGGATGTTAATGGAGACAGTGTTGGAAGTCTTGTTGAAGTTGAGACAGACAACATCTGCTGCTCTCCCCTCATTCACTGAGGTAGTCATCTCGCTGTAGAAGGCTATCAGGTTGGTCAGGCATGATTTCCCCTTCTTAATCTATGCTGACTACTGTTGATCATCAGCTGCTCCCTCGTGTGTTTTCAAAATTGTTTCCAGGGTTACTTAATCCACTAGCATTGTAGGGATTGAGTCTGACCAGCCTGTAGTTTCCCAGCTTCTTCCTTGCCCTTCTAGAAGGTAGGATTGACACTTGCTTGCTTCTAGTCCTTGGGAACCTCCTCTGACCACTATGACTTTTTAAAGATTATGGAGTGACCTGGCAATAATATGAGGTAGTTTCTTCAGCACTTGTGGGTGCATCCAGGGACTTGTGCACATCTGCTTTGTTTAATATCATCCTCCTCCACCTGATATTGATTGAATTTATATATCAAGCATAAATATTAACACTGGATTTCTGTTATGGTGGAGCTAAATCACCTGGAGCGTGGAAATGGTGGGTTTTGGTGTAGCCAGCAAGTGAACAACGGTATCCTAAAATGACAGAAGTCTGTTGGGATTGCTGGAATGTCAATCACGGCAGTGGGCAGGGGCTTGATCCTTGAAGGCATAGACAACAGCAGGGACTTTTTGTCATCTGAATGTGTACTTTTGAACGGGCTTGTGCAACCAAACCAAGCTAGGAATTTTGTGCTAGGTGGTGTTAGGTATCTACGGTTTAATCACTGTTGGAAACTGTTGTGATTTTGGCAGAACGGACCCCTCTGTTAAATTGTAGTTGTGTATCATTTGCCTGGTATCAAACAGATAAATGTAAAACTAGCAACACAAAAATTGGGTGTGATTATTTAGCTGTTGAGCTTGTTGCTTAATGCAGTTCCATTTGTTGTGCAGGAAGACTTCTCATCCATACCCTAGCACATTTCTGGCTCCTCTGCGAGTATGGAATGCTTGTTATCATCTTAATCTTTGCCAAACATATTCACATCTCTTGTAGTTCACACTTTTCCAAAATGTATTATTGGTTGTTTTATGAAGTTGAGTGGGTTTTGAGAGCTTTGGGTTGTGTTGGAATTTTTTTTGAATCTCAAACTTATTAGTGATAACTGCTGTGATATTGGTAGCAGAATGGATAGGAGCTGACATGGAAAATTGTATTTGGGGTAAAGAAAAGTTAACTGTTTAGATATTATATTTGTCCTTGAGATGCTACTGCTTAGTGAAAAAAAAAAAAACAGGCCTCACATTCTCTGTTGGTTTTTTTTTTTTGTTAACTATTTTGTGGGATCTTTATGTGCAGGCACTGATTGAAATGGCAGGACTGTCAGTGGGAGTTGGACAGAATTACTTATATTTTTAATAGTTTGATAATAAAGTAATTTGTAATCTGGTTAGAATACAGACGACACTTTGATCTAAAATGCTCCTGTCATGCAGTCAGTTATCCTGATAGGAGTTCTACCTCTGCCTTCCCTCTACTCTTTTTTTCTTTTCCTAATTTATGATGTGAAACATATTAAGCAACTGAAACACTGGAGGAATAAGCTGGATGCGATGACTAAAATCTGTGTTAGCTCGCAGTGCTGGTAGGTGGTTAGTACTTCAGACTTTTCCAGAGAGGCACCAAATCAAATGCTGTACCAAATCAAGTTCTCTTGATACTTCCAGCCATCTATGAAACAAGAAGACTTGTATGGGGTGTGCCATCGCTGCAGCTGAAAGATTAAAATGCAAAGGGTTTTGTTGGTTTTTTTGTTTGTTTTTTTTTACAAATCACCTGCAAGAATAACCTCTGCTTATTGTGACATCATGAAGGTGAGTTTATGGTTTGCTGCATCTTCTCTGAATAATTCCAAATGTGATACAACAAAAACGTAATTCTAAAGTGCACTTTAATACCAGTGCGTGTAAATATAGTCACATTGCTATTTCCTTTTCGAATTCATTATTTTAATCCCTGTCAGATTCGTATTTGCAGTAGTAATGTACCCTGTGTGGCAAGTGCTGAGAAAACATTTATAAAAGGCTTTGCCAAAGAAATCTGACTATATAGACTACAGTGACTTTACTGTTGAGAATCTTCTTGTGTTTATGGAAAAAAAGGTACCAGTTAAGCATGTCTGATTTGTAGATTTTGTTGCTCAAATACCGAAGTTACTTAACAACTCTTAATACATGAGATAGAGTAGTACAGCAGTTCTATTGATATGTTGGCAAAGAAGCAAACATGACCGGTCTTTACCATCTGTTTATAATGCTATATAAAGAAGACCTTACTGGTTGCCATGGAAACCAGCATTTCCAAAACCACAAGTGTTTGCTTAAAATCTCAAGCCTTCTAAAGTCTTGTCTTTTCAGAGGGATAAAGAATAGAAAATCTCTGAAGTTTTCCAGTATGTTTTTTTTCCTAATAGTTGCTTTGCTGTAAAATGCTTTCAGTATTTTTGCGCTGTATCTTCTTTCATCAGTTCACAAATTTCAAGTGTGCTGCTGGTAACTTAATGAGCTTATTTGATGCTGAGCAATGGTCCAGGAAAAGGGGGCTGGTATTTATTGGCTTTTATGTTCGTCTTTATAAAAGGAGATTTTCTTGTTCAGACAAACAAGCCTGACTGTGTTATTGACACAGCGAAGTGAGAACTATGGAATGTGGGTGGAGGTCACATTGAAAATAATTCTTTATCTGCATATTGAAAATAATATTTTAACTGAGTAAAAACCCAGACTCATCTTAATTATCAGAGTCAACCACCTGTATCTCACTGAAAAGAAACCCTCTAGAATCAGTAATCTGGAGAAAAACATCAAATACTGGTAAGAGTTACGATCTAGGTTTGTCTGTATTCTCCACTGTTGGCTTCAGATTGATTTAAATTTTTTTTTTTTTTTAAACTTGGAATTTTTTATTTTTTTTTTTACTTACAGTAAAAAACCTCAATACTACACCTCAGTGTGTAGTATTTAGAAATACATACATTTGTCATAGTATGTTTTAAGTTGTTTTTTTTCCCCCCACCAGTTTACAAAAGGCCTCTGCTGTATAAAATCACTTAACTCTAGTAGATAGTGAAACATGTAGAGGTGCTGCATTTGGATTAATGGTCCTGGCTGTTTTGCAAACAATTAAAAGAATTTCTATTTCTTTCTATTTAAAAGGAAGATTTGTATTTACAGGACTCTTGGTATGTATTTCGTTTAAGCTACTTGTTTGAAGTGAGAACAATCCATTGAAGCACAGCACTTGGAACCACTTTTTCACTACTAGTAAAGAGCCTTCAGTGTTTGTAAGGATTAAATATTTGTAATAAATGCATCTGAATAATAGTGAAGACCAGTTAAGTAGTAATTTAGAAATATTGTTGAGTACAGAAGGTTAAAAGAACTTTTTAGATCGTTCTGTAATGACAGTCCATCTCCTAACATTTTTGCCTTTTTATGTTTCATCTATTTGTAAAACATGCTGTGAGCATTTTCAGTGTGAGATAATGGCCAGGAGTTGACCTGTGTCATTGTTGCATTTCCCTAGTAGGGTTTACTTAATGCAAAATACGTTTTTATGACAGCCTTTACAGTTACAGTATTGCTGAAGTGATACTGGACCTCTAGAGGTGTCTGAATTCATTAGCCTTGTGAAGCTAATCGTATTTCTGTCATTCACAGAACCCTTCCAAAATATTTGTATTGCTTTCAGTTAGCAGAATATTCCTGCTTCTGAGAGAGCCTGTTTTCAAAAAGGTAGGCTTGTGCTCGAGGAGACCTGTTGATATTGGTCGACAGTGGGGTGCTAGACCTCCCATGAAGTTTAAATAAAGTAAATATTGATGGAGAAATTGGACACACAAAAATTAGGCTTCTGTCTAAGTATTTGTGGTTAGAAAAATAAGGGTGCCAGACCTGCAAGCTACTGCTGGTAAGAGTAATTGCACTCAGACACTAACTGCATTTTTTCATATTAACTGGCCTGCTATCCACATCACATTCCAAGATCAAGTCAAACACTGACCAGGAAAAACAGCAGAGACTGGCAGTTGGTTTAAAAATACATTCCGGTGGTTTGTTTTCTGTGTGGTGTCTTTAGTGTCATCCTTAAGGTAGTCCTTTTTGCTGTGCCACTGCCACTCGTAAGATCTGATGGGTGGAGGGTAGAATTATTAAAAAATATATTTTTTTTTTCTGAATAATCAATATCTTTGAGATAACTGTGTGATTATAGCTGCCCTTTATTTTTATAGTGTTTTGGGGTTTTTTTTCCAAGTGTATGGTAAACTATTTTCGGGTCTTAAATGACTATGCAACCTAAAACCAGCTCTTCTGAAAACTTTGGTTTCAAACTGCTGCTGTGCATCTTCATTCAAATGAAAAAGTCGGTGGTTCCCTTCTTCTTACCAAGCAAAACTTTTTCCTCTTCATCCTCAGCTGGTCATAAGTTTTGCAGAAAAATGGGAGTTTAGAATGTTTTTGTTTGGTTTGTTGGTTTTTTTAATAGCAACGCCTCGCATTGATCCCAGAGGATAACCTAAAGATAACCTAAGATAATGTAAAGGAAGCAAGTAATCAAAAAAACCTGTGAAATAATATGCAAGTCTGTAGCTGATCTTCATGGCAATAATAACCTTTGCATTTGGGAAACCCAGTAAACCTAGCAGCGGTGGATGGTGGACTGATACGAGTGTGTAAATGGGGTGCTCCAGGGAAAACTTCAGTTTTTTTCTTTTGAGAATACAAAGGCTGTATTGGTTTCTAGGAGCTGTAGGTGCTCAGGTACAATGAGCTGCAAGTAACCAAGGCCATGTATCAGTATTTGGTGTGCACCTGCCCAAACCCCTGTAGTTTCTTAAACTTCATCTTTGTGATAAGATTTGATTTTTGTGGGATCTTGCCTGTTTGAATCTCCACAGTTTTAACCTTCTGACTTTTATGGTTTCCTAGAAGGGTCCTTCTTCTGTGATCATTGCTGTGTTTAAAAGTTTGTTGGAATTTTCTTGAAAGTACTACAATATGTGGGATATATACTGAAGCCTGAAGAAATGGGTACATGTAGCAACTCCAGAAGGAGGTCAGTCTCTTGAAGGGTGCTCTGACTTTTCCTAGAAATCCTTCAAACAGTTGTGTCTTAAGACTTTCTCTTGTGATAAATTAATTCTGGGAATGATGCAATTGACTCCAAGTTCTGTGTGCCTGCTGCGGTTCTACACATAGTTTTCTACACTTCCAGACCTTGCGAAGGTCACATTTAATAAATAATGGGGTGATGAATCTTTGCATGGGATTTTTCACTTTTGGTTAAGAAATGTTTCTCCTTGTAAGCAAAATCCTGTGAAAACTGAGCAGCTGTTTTCTACTCTGATGGAGTCATTCAGGTTGGAAAGGACCTTAGGAGCTCACCTCCGGGAGTTTCCTGTTCGAGAAGGTGTGTTCCTGCAACCTTCTTCCAAGGCAAAGCAACTAAGATCTGCTTGGTTATGTTTCTATTCATTTTGTGAAGAATATATTTAATATTTTTAAGACACACCTTGTGTGGATTTCTGGGATACTTGAATACCTGTATTTCATACAACCTGTATTTGAAGTGTACATTGAGTGATCTTTGGTCACTCTCCCCAGCTGAGTAGGTGCCTGGGACTGCATAAATGCAAGAAAAGTTACCCAAATCTATAAAGTTCTTTGCATGCTGAAAAATGCTATGGCTTTTGTGGAAATGAGCATTTTGAGGCCTGTTTTTTTGCTGAAGGCCTTGGTTGCAATTCATGAAGTATTGCTAAGACTAGCCAAATGGAAGCACAGAGACAACATTGCGTAAGTTACTCAGCGACCATGCCTATAGACTTGCAGCTGTGAACCTGTAACTTTCAAGCAAGTACTTTCTTACTGGGCCACAACCATTCTTCTTTTGCACTTTCTTCTAAGTTACAATCTTGGCTTAGTCTTAACTACCCAAACGCTACATCTGGTGATCCGAGTTATTCAAAAGTTGCTTTATATCGTAAGTGAAGGCCACACTACTTCTAAATTGCCTTTTTAATTTTCTTTTTCATTTGGATGAGGAGCCAGTACAGACAGGCCTTAGTCGTCTTCACACCAGAGTCCTTTTTGGTTTTTAGCTGTGAAATCCTGTGTTTCTTTGTGAATGGCTAATGGATTGAGACCCTTCGTTTGCTCAGAGGCAAGGAGAGCGGGAGTGCTATGAGAAAGACCTCCCTTATAACCTGCCATAAGAGCACCTTCCCGCAAAGTGGGACGGGCACGTCGATTCCCCCCATTATCTAGGTCTGCTCTTACTGGATAAACCCTTTAATTACTAGACAGTTACAGAACAGTAATGAGCCCCATCCCCATCACAACCTTGTTTTTCAGGTAAAGAAATTCCCCCAACCCCAAAACATATTTTCCATGTGCAAAGTGAGGTTTAATTGTCCAAGCCCAGGAGTAAGTCTCTCAAAAGCACATGTTTTCATCTGCAGCCTCCGGTGGGTGTTTAAGTTGAGATGGCTTGTGTGTTTCAGTGTCCCTCTTTCTATTGTTTCCTATCAGCTGGATAGTTAATTTTAATCCCATTTTTTAAATTGTTCTCCCCATGTGAAGTAAGTTTGTCTTTCCCGCACTGCTGAACCATGCTCAAAATAAGTGTCAGGACAAGGCTGCTCCCCCCCCCCCCCCCCCCCCCGATCTGGCCATGGACGTTGGAATGGAGCAGGGGTTTTAGTTTGGTTTGAAGATATGTTGTGCAGAAGGGTATTTAATATATACTTGAAACTTGAGTAGCAGGTGGAAAGAAGTCGCTATAGACTGCTGTTAGTATACACCAAATATATAAAATTTAATGCTCTGAATATTTAAATGTATGCATGAGTGTGATCATATGATGATATGGTGAATCCTATGATTCAGATAAGTGCATCTATAATACAGTGGTTTAACATCCATTTAAAAAATGAGTATGTCAGAGACTTTTCTCTTATTTACTTCTGACAAGTCATTAATAAAGCAAATTGGATAAAAGCCCTGAGGCTGGTAGAACTCTTGCATTTCTAATAAGGAAGCCGACAGTCTTGCTGAATGGCGCAATGCCTTACCTCTAGTGCTAGATATAGAATTGTCAGTTATAATTAATTTTGAAAAAGTGTTTTGTTTTTTTTTCAAATGTACTTGCGTCTGTAACCGTGAGTGCATCCTGATAACCCTTCTATACTGAGCAAAATACATGTTACTTTCTGGAGATGTTACAGATTCAGCACTGTTTATATTGTCACGTCTGGGATTGTCAGTTTGAATAGAGAGGTTTCTTCTTCAGATCACTTTGTATTTCAGCCTAAAACTAGCCTGTGTTTTCAATGACATTATGCTAGGCTTATAAATCTTCTTCATCAACATAATTGATTTTGTTTGTGTTAAAGGCTTACCCAGCTGCGTTTCATTAGAGCTATGTGAACAGGTAGGGGTTTTTTTCCTCCTTTGGTTTGACACCTGAAGTGGGAAGGTAGAGGAGTGGCTGATCACTGTCCCGTATCTCTCCCTGTTCTCTTTCCCCTTGTAGCTAAATGGAGCTCGTGTATGACCTGAAACAAAGTGACTGATCGTGTCAGTGGGACACCTTCAATCAAATGCATGGAAAGGAAGGGCAGAATGGCTGGCGGAGGTGAGAGGAGGGCAGTGGTCTGTTCCTTCAGCCTCTACTAGCAGGCCGGTGGCTCGAGTGCACGCCTGGGCGACGGTGGAGGGACCGGCCAGCTGGGATAGCTGACAAGAGGGCTGCAGATCCCACAGCTTGTTTGCTTCGGTCGTGAGCAGAACATTTGGGAAACGTTTGACTGAAACATTTAACAACCCCTTTTATGACCCTTCCAAAATACTGTATCATGTCTGTTTCGATTGGAAATTTGTCGTGTATTCTTAGTGGTTAAATCTGAACTAGTGCTACTACCCATAAGTATGCTCTCCTCTGCTGCACCCACTTGCAAATTCAGTTGACTTCAGTTGCCTGTGCCTTTTTTTTTTTTTACACCCATTTGGTACCATGAAATTTCCTCCATGTCCATCTCTTCCTTACAGTAACTGTTATATTTCCCAGATTTCCTCTCTGTTGTTTAGTTTCAAGGGTTTAAATTCATGAAAAAGGTGGTAAGAACATTAACTGGTTTTGTCTCATGCAAATAATTTAAAATCTTTACAGTATTTAAATGAGATTGCAAGCAGCATTTGTATTTTTGAGCAATAAATAGTCTTTTTTTTTGTCATGAAAGTGTGAATTACTGATGGAGTTAAACCTGACAATTGTTGGAGGTTAATATTTAACTGCAGGGTCTACTGAAATGGCTGCACATGTGGAGAAATACACAAAGCATTAAGTGAAATGCTCATGTTTGCTTGATTTATTCTCTGCAGCAGACGGACTCTGGTAGTGGGAGGTGTAATTTGCAGCACATTAGCTATTAGCCAGTGTCATTGCTTGAGTGGGTGGTGTGAGCCTCTAGTGCCTGCAGAGTGTCATACTGCGCATGTGTCAGAGCCGGGTGCTTCTCCCCTGTGCTCCAAGATGAATGTTTTGTGAACTGTGTTCTGGGTTTGAAACTGTGAATCTGCCAGTTTTCAAATGGGTTATTTTGTCACATGGAGAATATCCAGAGTAAATGCTGGGTATTTTTGTGGATATATCCCTCCCCTCTCCCCAGTTCTCAGTGTTTTGCAAAACTGACTTGTAGAAGTGTTTGACTTTCCTACCTTTTTTGGTATGCAATCCCCTGAGGATGAAGTCTGTAATTTGCAAGATACCCAGCAAAATCATGCCAGTGTTTCTTATCTGGGTACTCTATGCATGTGCTAGTGGTGTTCAGCAGAGGTTTTCCGAACGAGTCTCAGCTTGATGCATCTTTTTGTGTGTGTGTGTGCACAATTTCACTTGGGTTGCTTTTAGTTCACTTTTTTCCCTAGAGGCACCTGTCTCCTGCCACATACCCATCAAGACTAATTGCACCATCTGGAAGACTTTAGTGTAGCTGTTACTGGTGCAGAATCCCTCTCGGGAGCTTAATTCGGAATGCGAATGTGACCCCTGAAGCCATGTCAAGTAGCTGCAGCAGTTTCTGGTGTCTAAAAGATGATCACCGTAGGGTTTATTTGTTTCAAGTCTAATGCGGTTTGCTTTAGTGTGGAGATGTTACATGTCAGTAACACAACTTCAGTCATGTTTGGAGTGGAATTAGACTTTGACTGCTGGTTTGGTAGTTCATAGAAAATCCTGTCTAAAATTACATACAAACCATACAGAACATACAGGCTATCTGATTAGGTGTAGAAATGACAGACATGTTGCTCCTTATTATTAAACTATTTGATTTTTATGTCCTGTTCTTCCCCCCACCCACAGCTGCACTGCTCATTAATGGTTTTAAGCTAAGAAGGCAAGGTGTTCATTGCTAGCAGTGTTGCAACCCCCCTGAACAGCTCTGAGCTCTTGTTTTTGTTATTGCTGTGAAACTGTTGGAGTATTTTCAGTGCAGGTGATTTTCTGCTTCACTTCCTCACCTAGTCTAAATCAGGTAAAAGTACTGTAGTGCTTCAGGTCTGGCGGTGTCTGTCTAGGCAGTGGCTTATTTAAAGGCACACATTTCTTCTCTACTGCTGTGTAATATCCTGTCCCTTGGCAAGCTGTAGAGCACTGGGCATGAAAAACCAAAGTGTTCTGATTGTTAAAAGTATCACCATAATTTGCAATATTTTGTTTAAAAAAAAAAAATTGTTATTCATTTCTTAAGGGATTCTGCATTTAGTAACACACTCTGATTTTACCACTATACATATGTGGAAAAAAAGCAATATTTTTCTAAAACCACTTTTCTTTAAAAATGGAGTTGTTAATAGGGTTAAGGAAATGTATTTGTGTTTAGTTGCATCATCTGTGTAACTTGTGTGGTTGTGAGTAATGTGGTCAACTGAAGTTCAAGTGAAGTACTTACATCACCACAAACAATTATGAATTCTGTGTACAGGATGTATACACACTGTATATTATTCATTATATGTATTTTCTGTTTTTTTTCCTGGGTAGTTTAACGTTTGTTGTGGGTCTGACTTTGGGAATCTGTAGAGTTTTAAGTTTTGGTTTATGTTTTAACTGTCTTGGCTGCATTCTGTTCACTGTATTTTGGAACCTGGTAAGAAAAGTTGGGGGATTTTGTGTGCTTGATGAGAACAATGGTGTGCACATTATAAGTTCACAGAATGGTGAAGGCAAGCAGCTGTCTCCTCCTCCTTAAAATCCCTCACTACATGTACCCACTTAAACAAAAATAAAGGTGCACGTTGCAGGGCCACAGTGTGTGCTCGTGGGAAGAGATCTGAGCTGCACAAGTTTTCCTGGCTTTGAGTGGCTGGAAATCATTTCTGCTCTGAGAAGTTATATGGTATCTTCCTTTCACTGTTTTTTATGCTGTTTTAGTCAGGGTTGTGTTGTTGGGGATTTTTTTTTTTTTTTTTTTTTTTTTTTT
>Ga0065711_1035611_pt1 | contig 22061 bp, 13 predicted proteins | sample Hoacrofraction12_FD_59098 | JGI IMG/M metagenome (GOLD analysis project Ga0065711, IMG submission 59098) | Hoatzin crop microbial communities from Cojedes, Venezuela - Epithelial fraction 12 v2 (version 2) | ecosystem: Host-associated > Birds > Digestive system > Esophagus > Crop | place... | reverse complement strand
CTCATCCAGCCCACACTTCCTCAGCTTCCCTAGGAGGATATCATGGGAGACTGTGTCGAAAGCCTTGCTGAAGTCAAGGTAGACAACATCCACTGCTCTCCCTTCGTCTACCCAGCCAGTCATGTCATCATAGAAATAATATATGAATAATATGTAGGTTTAGTTTTACTTTACCTTTTTACTTTAGAAATACCTAGGAAATTACATTTATATAAAACTTAAGTTATTCAAGTTGCAGAACTGGGCACTTAAGAAGTTAAGAAATGCCAGATGTCCACACAACCTTATTCCTGTCCCTCTTTGATATGCCCCATGATATAGTCTTTACATGATCACATCCAAAAAAATTTCACAGGAACCCTGCCTTATTAAGTGCACAGGGTAGAGGCACAGGGGAACAGAATTAATGTTGCATAGGCAACTGTAAATCTGGTATTTCCTAACTTTCAAGTGCTTGATTTTGCAACCTAAGTAACATTCTTAATTTATTTTTGTATCCAATAAATAAAATGGTGTATTGGTTGCCTTGCTGACAAACCGATTCCCCCACAGATGACTCTTTCACAACCTCAGAAAAATCAAGACCAGCTGTCCATACACTTGTAAGACCCAAAAGCATGTCTGCATTTTAAATTTAATAATATAAATAATAACCATAGGTGTTACTCAAGCCTTGCAAAATTCTACTACCCAGTCATGTGGAGTAAGTCGTTCTTTTGTTGGTGAGTGAACAAAATACCAATCTTTTGGTACAAGCAAGCAAGCAAATTCTGTGATTTAGGTAATATACTTTTGTGACACATTTATTCTACTGTGTTAATCCGTATGTTGTGTCAGTCAGTAAACATTGCCACTTTTTTCTCAGTACTGTTTAGCAGAAATGGTATTTCTGATTAATAAGCATACAGCCCTCCCTTCCCCCTCTAAGCTTCTCAAACCCTTTTACTCAAAAACTAAGTAAGAGCCAATAAATAAATGCATCTTTTATATTCCTATTTTACAGCACAGTTTAACTAGTGAGTGTGCTGTGCACTTTTATTCACCTGATTGCCTTCATCTCTGTATTATTACTGTATTTAGCATACCATCAGCAGCCAAGCAGAACCAAACAAACTCATGTTCAGACTTCAAAGCAGGAAAAATATTAATTGTGGCGTCTGCATGTTTACTGTAGATGGAGTGACATCCACCACTTCTCCCAGCTAGAGTCACAGAAGGTTCTGCAGACAGCCCAGGTCACTGCCTGTGCCTGCAGGCAGCACTCCATTAGCTTTCACCGCACAGTTTGGTCTTGTTACTCACTTTGTGCCCCTGTTAGTCTGCACACGGTATCAGTCACCTAGAAAGCGTCATTGCCTGCCTTACGCAGTGTTTTACTTGCTGTCCTGCTGGAACTACAGTGCCACTGTAAGAAAAAAGTGGATGAAACATTAGCCCTAGTAAGCCAACAAAACATCTTTTATCTAGAAATAAGTTAGATGGAAGAATCTAAATATCTGAGCAGGTAAAATTTACTTCTCTTCGTTCCTGGCGGCACTGCAACCATGCAAAAGAAAATTCAAGGAACAGTATTTCTGTGGCAAATATTTTAAACACAGCGCACGGGCAAAACTCTGAAACAAATTCTGGTATTACTGATACGGTATCTGAAAAGAATTCAGTGAAAAAAGTACCAGTGTTGCTTACACATGACCCCCTACTCCGGAATCTTTCCAGACAGGAATACTCTGGCACTCCCACACTAACTTACTGCTTCCCCAAGCAAAAACAACCTCACCATCAGTCTGGTCTCATCCCTGAAGTGAACCGTGCTGGATGTTGCTGTACACTCATGGGCGAGTTCATTTTTCCTCCTTTGTAGCCTCCTTTGGCAGTTTGGTTAAGCATGTGTCTGAGCTACTATAAACTTGACATGTACTCTGTAAACTAAATGTTGGTGTTTTCACTCCTAAAAAGTCATAAGGAATTAAGAAATAAAATACGGCTGATAATCGTTAAAAAATGCCATTTTGACAACCACTGCTTTTCAAAACGTCTAGTTCCCTAAAGGATAGTCTGGGTCTTTGCTGGTCATCAAAAATTTAAATACTATTTTCTCAGACTTCTTGCAGTTGCTTACTAGTACTCATCTCCACATATCTCATCCTTCTTCTGAAAAGCCAGAAAGATCTGTTAACTGATGGTGACAAAGACCTTCCATTTGACCACTCAGGCAATGCACTTGCTCTGACACAGCTCTCGTTATCCTACTGCAAGGACAGAAAAAACCCAACACATCTAAAAGATACTGAAAGACAAGCTTTTCCTCTTCCATTCAAGCTTCAGAAGAGATGCTCTGATTAAAATCTTGATAACTGACCCTGCTCTCACATCTTGCTCCTGCAACAATGCTTTTCTCCTTGGGGACACTTAAATCACATCAATATTCAAACAATTGGTAACATGTTGTTATTAAGCAGTAAGTGATTCTTCCATCCTCCAGAAACTAAGCATGCTAGCTACATGATGGCCTCAGTCCCCACAAAAACGAGTTCAATAGGAAAACCCACTATCCAGCAACCCACAAAACTTGGGAACAGATTTGCTACGGATAAAACTAGGACATGCCACAGCTGTGACGCATGAAAGGGAACTGCTGAAGAAACAAGTGCAACGTGATTACCATCAAATAAGTAAAGCCTAAGAGCAAGGCAAATGATGAGAAAAACAAATTTAAAACTTTGACATACACAGAGAAAATTAACTCTTCTTAATGTCAGAGGAACACAGAGAAAGCATCTTTAGCAAGGACAAGCCCATTCTCATAGGAAAACATTCTGCTATGCTTAACATGGGAAACAAGCGCAGCTGAGACATGCCTATATTTTTTCACTACACAAGCTTGAAAGTGCAGAAGGTGCAGCTTGCGCTGTGCAAGCAAGGCAGAGAGTTTTCCTCCTCCTTCTGTTTCTGCCACAGAGCCACTGATTTACGAGCCTCCTCAACAATAGGACCCTGTGGCAACCATCCTAAGATAAATCCTGCTTGTGCAAACACTTTCAAAACAGGCAGAATATCTGAGTCATGCAGGAAAGCACGATGAACTTCTAAGGTTCACCATTCCGTTGAAACTCACTGCACTCAACCTGTGTGTCCATGGAAGCCAAAGAGCAAATAACATGACAAATATAAAGGATTTATCCCAGGAACCAAGTAACTGCTTCATGAGTCAGACTGCCATGCTGCGCAGAGGTAAAACTCAGAGAGGAAGACATTTCAGAGGTGGTCGTAGGATTAATACAAGTCTCTCTGCCCACAGAGCTGAGAAGAGCTGACTGGTGCGCAGCCTGTCTCCAGAAGCACAAGACCAAGGACAACAGTTGCTGTTTACCTCCATAATTTGCTGTTCTTCCACTCCAGGGACTGCTGATCTGCTACAGTTTAGGGAGCCTACATTCACAGCCACCATCATACGCCAATTCAGAGGCATATACTTTCTTCACAGCACCACATTTGCCCTTTTTTCACCAAGACTCCTACATCACGCTCCTTAAAGCGACACTGGTGTTCACAAAAACACTCTCAGCCCTGCTTTTACCTTTTTATCAGTACAAGCCACTTGTTGCCAGCCTAGCTCTTTTTCCTATTGAAAGTACATTTGTCAGGCAGCCAAGGTTTTGTGAAAATAAAGAGTCTAGAGGGCATCAGCCTCTGCCTCCACACAACCATGCCAGAAAGATGCTCAACAGAAATTTCCTTCGACTGAACTTCTCCTGTCTCAAGTCCTCTTTGCAAGAGGAAACTTGATTAGTATTTCACATCATTTTAAAATCACCAAGTTAAGCAAATATAAACCTTTGCCAGTTCTAACGGATTGGCAGATTTTGATTTTCCTTAAAACTAACCCCTAAAGACTTCCTCTAGCCCCCAAAACAAATCTGGTCTAAAGCAAAACAGGAGCATCCACACATTTCTACAACACTTCAAAAATATCAGATCAAATCCTAACTCTAGTTTGAATGGTGCAACTTTTTCACAACCAAGATGCAGCCCCAGCACAGGTGCAGACCCCAGAATGCCCCATCCTGGTTAGAACCAAGTTTCCTGCACTATGCAGCATCTCAAACAACACCAACTTAACCAAAAAGGCAGATGACAAATGTTTTAAAGCCAAGCTTGTCAGATACTACAGCAATACATACCTAAAAAACCCCCCCCAGAACGGCAGATAAATTAGTAAGGATGTGAAAAGGATGTGAAAGAGAGGCTCAAGGATATGGTGCAGACAGGTAAATTCAAAGATTCCAAGATCCTGGCAAACACAGTAGTAAGCTTTTGATTCTTTCTCTCCCAGGGCTCCACTCCAGTCTTAGCATTAAAGAGGCAGGATACCAAAATGAAACAGTGAGCAGCAAAAAAACGTGGAAGGGTACTTGAATTTTTGTAGAACATTTACCATCACTTGAGCAGATGAGAAAAACCAGGAAGCTTAGGCCTGACTTTTCACTAAAATGTACTAACTGAAGACCGTTTGCTAGTTTAAGGATTTTTTTTTTTTTTAACCTTTTTAAAATATGGCATTTACCCAGTTCATAGATTTGGTTTCTATGTGAAACAGCAAAAACGTCACACTTGCTCTTAGAAAGCCAAAAAATCTTTCAGAATAAATGTTCTTATTTTATTAAAAAAACAAACCTTAAAATCCAGGGAGGTGCCGTGCACAAGGCGCATGAAAGAAAAGTACTGTGATACTGAAACTTAATGAATTTACAATTCTTACTACTCCATCAGTGCTCTGAAATTAATCAGAATAGGAACAAAAAGCCAAACCATAAATGCCTGATTTCTCCTGGGTAAACTGGTAGTTAAAACTGCAGGGAATTTATTTTAATTCTAGCAGCAAGCAGGGGGCCTGGGAGAGCCCACATCAGATTAGCTGCAGCATTTTACAAACAGGCACTCCTGAATTCCACTCTAGCCTGGTTCTGAGAGTGTTTCCAACCCATGCTGAACCCGGGCAGGCGGACTTTACATGCCCCTGCCTCCCTCTCTCCCAGCCTTTCCGGAAGCTATGAAGCTAATTTTCCCCAGCGGTATTCTCTGGAGGAAAAGTTCACTTCTCGTGAAGGTAACACGTATTTTTTTAATTATTATTATTTGTTATGCCTCCCCAGGGAAGGTGAGGAGGGGGAGCTTCCTCGCTCAACAGAGAGAAATTTTCCTATATCGGTGCCAAGAACAGACACCCTAAATTCAGCGATCCTAATCTCCAGCCATCCATCATCAGCAGGGTGGGACCAGCTGATTCAGATTTTCTATTAGCTAGTGACTTTGTGTACTAAAATAAGCCACTGTACCACCCAATTGTTCCTGCTTCTCTCTACTCTGCAAAAGCTCAGACTTAACAGCAGCTACCTCAGCCAGCACTGTAGGTGCTTCCCCAGCAGGCCCTTTATCCCTGGCACAATCTTCTTCCCGCCAACTCTCCCAAGTCCCTGCGTGCCCCAGTGACTTTACATCATGAGCTTTACTTACGACATTTGATCCGCTATCCTTTTGGCACACGTCAGGGAAAATGCCAGCTCCGAGGATCTACGGTACTGCAGGAGGCAGAATCCAAGAACAAACCTAACCTGCAGACAGACTATTCGATGACAACTGTTCATTTACAGGGCCAATTAGTATTCACAGAGACAGTGATCAAGGCCCATATATAGCGCGCAGTGTGTGACAGATGAAGACACAATAAAATAATAAACCCCCCAGCTCTATATTTTAAAAGGCACGGGAAGCTATCAAAACAGTTCCCTGATATATCAGCCTAATAAATGATTCTGTTGGTCAAATGTTCAATAACCCACATTCATTGGTTATTTTCTGGACCAGAAAATAAGCCGTATGTAATTTGACTAACGCTATTCCATTATTTACACAGTAAAATCAATAGCAGAATAAGTAAACTGGCAAAGGATTTGAAAATATCACTAAATAAAAACAATTAAAAATGCATGACTGAGGCTAATGGCACACTCTGTTAACCCAGTCAGACAACCCACACAGTTGGTATTCTGCAAGTTTTCAGCTCCCATAGACTAGTGCCATGCATTCATGGCAAAAATAAACACTCTGAGACTGGTTCATTTCAGTTAAGCAAAACACAAGCATCATGTGTCTCCATGGGTCACACAAATTTCTGTTCTCATTCCTATTCCCACAGCCACAGAGAAACAAAAGGATTTGGTAAGCCAGGTCTCTCTGGACATTATTAGCAGCGTGGGCCATGCACAAGCAAGTATATTTTTAGCAAAGATAAAGGCAAATGCTTCATGAGTTCAGATGGCTCTAGAGCATCAGAGGAATTGGTATCCAGACACACGCGTTTCGTCTAGAGCTTCTCTGCAGCTTAGAGGACAGAACACTTGGGCCCGTTGTTCTCGTCCAGCATCACCATCAGCCAGAGAAAGGTAGCCGGCCATTTCATGCAAAGGGAACAATGCAGCTGCTACCAAAATTCTGAAGAGTGACTGCTGATTTCGGGTGTCTCATACAACCCCTACTGAGACAAAATTTTCAGAAAGCTACGGATATCCTCCTCCTAACTACCTACCTTCCTAGTGACAAAACTGGCATCCAAAAAACCCACACAACACCACAACTCTGTAGCTCCTCTGAAAAGAATGGCCTCCAAAGTCAATAGTGGAAATTCAAAGGCAAAACTTTTTTTTAAAAAAAGCTCAAACAGCAACATAGAAACCTCACAGAAAAGGGGGAAATACAAATTGCTCATTTGATCAATTAGTGTAGTGAAGCATTTATAAAAGAACCTCACTAATTCAAAATCATGCCCTGATAGGGACCTTGGTTTAAGTTTTACCATTAAATTAGTAAAGCAAACAAACAAAAAAGTATTCAAGAAGTCTGCATCATAAATTGCAAACATGGTAAGGTATGCTAAGCGTTTAGTCTCCTACCATAAAGTAAGGACAGGTATTACGCAGCACTTAAGAGAGCTTTATGGAATTTTGAAAAGTAATAACAACATGAAATGTTTTCTTCAAGAAATCAAGTTTTGGATTAGGAAAATAAAAATTAATAGTTCTTTACCCAAAACTTAACAAAATACCTACCGCACTAATACATCAAGTAAACATTTGCTGAAGTTTACATCAACTCTGCTCATTTAGGGGTAAGCAATTAAATTATTTATATATTGCACATCTCCACCTAAACCATTCATCACAAAAAATTGCCCTACGGGATGTATAAACCAATGGTTCTCCATTGGTTATTGAAAGGTAACCACCACCAAGATCAAACTTACAACAGCAACATAGTAATACCAGATCGCTACAGAATGTGTATGTATCTGTACCAAAGGGACAGTAAAAATTCCCAATTAAGTTTAAATCTAGGTGCAAACTCCTCCAGAAAGCACCTCTATTTTCTGCCACAGAGAGGTGAGTCAAATACATACACTATAGCAGATTAACACATGTGCAACACAGAAACAACATGCATTAATCAAGGCTCCAAGTTCTCCATGTCACGAGCTTGATCCTAACTAGCATGCTATAGCTCTGTAAGGCATCTTGTGGAAGATTCTTTTTGCCTACTAAAATAAATGTTCATAATCGAGGTTCTTATTTAATAAAATGTGAAAATGCATAAAAGAATTAATAGCATTCTTTCTGTTATTTAAATCTAATCCTACTTTCTACTTTTTTTACGCTATATCTTTATGTTTTTCAACAGACTGCAGAATAATTGTGTAAGAGAAGTCAGTGAAAAGCTGGAAGTTTTGTCAACTGGGAAGAGAACAAATAAGCCACTTAGGAAGGTACACAAACAAAGCAAGTTTGCAGGAAGAACAGAGTGGCTAGACATCAAAAGGATCCATGAAAAAAAACAGCATCAAATTACTCAACACTGCTTTGAACTGAATAAATTTGTCACTTTTAAGCAGTGAGTTCTGACTGTTTGCAAGCAGACAAGATGTAATACACTAGGTATACAAACATAAGAATAAAGCGTATAAAGACTCTGCAACATAACAGTGAAAACTCTGTAGCCCACCAATATATGTAGTTACACAGAACAAACATTTGCCCTTCCCACGTACAGCATTAAAAAGACAGCTCACCCTTTCCACTTGTCCTTCTTTATGCTTCAGTTTGTACACTTTCAGCTTTGGAAGGAAAGTCTCCGTGTAGTTCTTGTCTTCCATGCCTTGGAGCAGCACCCCATGGAACGCCAACCTGCAGGTGTTTGCATGAATATCTGTATCCAGCTTGGAGCCAATCACAAGGCACAGTTTAGGACAAGTGACTGGTTTTTCAAACTCTAGCAAAGCCCACTGTTGTCTCGGGAGCTGGACTTCTACCTGGTCATTTTCTTTGTTCTTCTCTGAAGAATTTGAGTCCTTGGACAAATATTCCTCTTGATAAAGATAATCTTTTTCAAAATCAAAAACATTTTCTTGAATTTCTTCATTGAAGTCAGCAGGGGCTGGACTGAAAAACATCACTCTTCCCATAACTGTTTCATGACCAACTGTGATATGGAACTTGGCCTTGGTCTGAAGAGCTCCTCGAAAATACTGGATTTTCTTCAGGGAAATTATTGCGGCATGGATGGTGTGAAGTGATTCTGGGGTGCAAATCAGGCCTCGTTCTAGCAGTTTCGGATCAAACTGGGTCACACAGATACCTACTCTGTCACCTTGCATAGCGTAAGTCACAGGAGTACGGAACATCTGCATGGACTTGACTTTCTTTGTCACCTATTGATGAAAGAGAAAAAAAAATGAAGCGATTTACTGCACATGAGTGCATCACAAGCACAAAGCCACATATCACATCCTGCTCTCCTGTAAGATGACTGACCTTCTAGAAGAGTCCACAATCCAAAAAGCAGAAAGTGAACAGACTGAGAACATACCCCATCATTTAGAATTACCACAGGTCTCAGCCCCATTGCTTATTCTACTTCTGTTCAGGAGATGGTAAGATTATCGTGGCCACAATTATGTTGATCTTCGCATCATCACTGCTGCAATAACTACATACCATCTGAAAATCAACAGATATACTCACACCATGGAATAGTTTCCCTAAGCATCTGCAACATCACAAGTATAGCACTCCATTATCCATCTATGCACCTACATGACTGTTTTCCCACCCCTTCTATGAAAATAATTTCATACACTTCTTTGACTTGGTTGAATTCAACTGTAAAATGTTCAGAACAAAAAAACTTTCCTTATAATGTAGTTGTAGAACACTGAACACAATGAAATCTTGTAAATTATCACTGCAAAATAATTAGTAATACAAGAATCTACGATGTCTTGGTCTTTGACATTCCATATACTACAAAAAAAGTCTTCAAAGCTTTCTTGCAAAGATTTGAATGTTCATAAATATATTGCTAGCAACATTGTCACTAAAATGTGGGGTTATCACAGGAAGAGTACAGCACTGACCAGCACTTAAAATTTATTTAGCTCTTCCTACATAAGTTTGACCTTAATAAACCTGCCATTGTATTACTTCTTTCAAGGCGTTTTCAAGGAGAAGAGAGGAATGAAATAAGGTTTTAGAGATCAGTCTTGGCTCAGCTTGATGAGACTAAACCAGTCTAGTTTAACAAGGCTTCATTTCAGCTTTTCTTTCTGTTCTGCAAACCATTCTGTAATAAGATTCCCCCTCCCCGCCCCCCCCAGTTTGTGTGTAACCAAATGTTTTTTCTGACAGTGTTTATGTTGCCACCTGTTGCATTCACACTCATGCTGGATGCCTGGATGGGTAACCATTCTGCTTGAAGTCCCTACATTATGTACCAAGCTTTTAATACGAAAATAATATTTTTGGCAATTAAAAAAAATATTTATCTCCTAAACAAATATTAAGTACTTGGACAAGAGTCCTTAGTACAGAAAGGTTATACACAACATACTTTTGAAGGGCTGAAACCTCAAAGTTCAGAGCCAAAAACTGAATTCTCCAGGGGAATACTCCATTCCAGAGATCATTAGTATGCCTTTATCAATATACAATAGATTATACCGTGCATGTTTACAAAACAACAACATTGCTAGAACAGATCTCAACTCAGGGTAATTTTTTATTCTCTACCTTTTCTTCGGACTAATTCTGCAGCTATCAGAACAGTTCATGTCAAATGCTACAGTGCAATTCTCAGCATTCAAGCCATTATTATGTCTTACTCAGCTGTAACTTGTTCTCAAACCGATCCCCAAGCACTGCACGTCCCTTAGTAGCTCATCTTCTAATCCTTGCCCACCCCACTGCCTTTTAACTCCTGAAAGTAAGAAACCAAAATGCTCAAGCACTGATGAAGAGAATCCCAAACCAAAGGACTGGACTCAGCAGACCTGGGCTTCATTCTCAGTACATCACATAGCTTAGAGCACATCATTTACGTTAGATGACTTGGAACAGTCTAGAGTTAGCCATAATTATTTTAATCGCAGAATTGTGTACTCACAACATAATACAAAAAATATCACTTTTTTACCGCATCTTGCGTGCAAACCATAAGTGGAAACAAAACTATGTTTTTCAACTTTTCTTTTTACACAGTCTGCCACCCTATATGAAGGGCATAGTACTTGGTTTCAGACAAATCTTTGTATGCCTATTCCAAACATCACCAAACTAAGCAATACCAAGAGAAGACTGTAGGAAAAAAAGTAAGACAGACTCAGTATGACAAATTGCAGAAATTTAAATCAAAACAGAGGAGTAGACAAAAAGTCCACTGGCTAAACTAAAACCTTCAGTAACTAGAATATAAAGAGCTCTCCAGTCACCAAAAAAAATGATCACAGGCATATACAGAAAGCTGATTTAAAAAAAAAGCGGGGGGTGGAAATCTAGCAGCTGCACAGCTTCTGGAAAACAACAAAAATCCCATATTCCTTCTTGAAACCATAATTATACAAAATAACAATGGCCCTGAACTTCACCACTACAAATATTGTTTTGGTTCCCTGGATCTCTGGCTGCTAACAAAAACCAAAAGAAACATCCTTTTTCAGACTATCATAAATTATTATTACAACATTTTTCAAATCAAGTGTCACATCAATGCCTGTGGATTCTTGGAGAATACACAGAATGTTATGAGAAAGAAGATCAAGAGGTGTGTTCATGTAAGAGAAAAACCCATTACTAAAAAGCCCGGACCAAAACAGTTTGGTGTGATCTCAACTAGTGTCAGAACGGACTTAAAAGGCCATTTAAACATACACGAGGATTTCGGTTTCAAACATTTTTCTTTTTACTCGAATATATACTCATTATCCCTTTTGCCAAATCTCCTAGACAGTAGAACCTACGCAGATGGACCAGAGAGAAACAATTTGGCATTGACCTCTATTCACTTCCAAGGTTGTAATTTGGACAGCTGGAAGTACAGGGGCTTGAATCGAACCTTCCTTCTCTCATTCACTATAACCTACCCCTCCCTCTCCAGTTTCAATCATTGTGATAGTTGCAACACTGGTGATACAAGTAATGTTTAAGGACTTTAAAAAAATACAAGGTTTTCTAAACATATGTGTTTTAAAGAAATAAACAAGCGCTACAAGATTAAAATTGCCATATGAAAAGAACCAGCCCAAATAATTTTGAAAGACTTCTGTGATTTCGTATGTGATAATGCTGGCAGAAAATCTTTCATCTTCTACAACCATAGACAGGGTGAATAAACTGACAAGAACTAAGGAATCATCCAGCACTGACGCTCCCCAACACAGAACTGGAACGGGAAGATGCACAAAAGATCTATACAGTTTTCTACCTTAAATGGAACCACAATACAAAGATTTTTTTTCTTTATTATTAACATTCCAGTTTACAGTATTACTTTTCTTGTGTGCATATACTCAGAATACACCTTAGTGTTTAATTAGGCTTCTATGAAACATTCCTCAAAAGTGTTATGCCTGCTCTCTCCCCTTAAATTAACTCAAATGGTTAGGCTCGATGCATATGACACGCAGCCCATAAATAACGATCAGAAGGAGAATTAAAATGTACTTTTAAAATATTCACTTCACACAACTAAACTTTTTCAATGAGATTTGCAGTTCTCAATCATGGCATAAAGAGCTGGCTTATATCAGAATACTAGCTGTGTTCCTCCATATTTCTGAGTGTTAAACTACATTAAAAAGCGCACACAATTGTAAAAAGTCACTTTCCACAACAAAAGCTTGCTGTAATTCCTACGTGCAGGAGAAACTTTGCAGTAGAGTATCACTACAGGAGTGTTTTCCAGTGTTGCATGAGGCTTTAACAGGATGGCTCTCAATCGCACATTTGCTGATGGTCCTTGTAGTCTCCAATATAAGTTCAAGAAAAGTCTTGCATCCTGACTAATTCTCTTTCAGCCTGCTCTTTCAGAAAACAGTATGCTAATTACATCTACACTGAAAATTTCCAGAATCATCTGAAGTAAAGCTTTTTCCCCCCCAGCCAAAGCAGATTATCTGGATATGGACAGACTGGATCAATGGGCCGAGGCCAACTGTGTGAGTTTCAACAAGGCCAACTGCTGGGTCCCGCACTTCGGTCACAACCACTCCATGCAACACTACAGGCTTGGGGAGGAGTGGCTGGAAAGCTGCCCAGCGGTAAAGGACCTGGGGGTGCTGGTCAACAGCTGGCTGAACACGAGCCAGCAGTGTGCCCAGGTGGCCAAGAAGGCCAGTGGCATCCTGGCTTGTGTCAGGAATGGTGTGGCCAGCAGGAGCAGGGAGGTGATCGTGCCCTTGTACTCGGCACTGGTGAGGCTGTACCTCAAGTACTGTGTTCAGTTTTGGGCCCCTCACTACAAGAAGGACTTTGAGTTGCTGGAGCAAGTCCAGAGAAGGGCAACGAGGCTGGTGAAGGGTCTAGAGAGCAAGCCTCATGAGGAGCAGCTGAAGGAACTGGGGCTGTTTAGTCTGGAGAAGAGGAGGCTGAGGGGGGAACCTTATTGCTCTCTAAAACTACCTGAAAGGAGATTGTAGCGAGGCAGGTGTTGGTCTCTTCTCCCAGGTAACTAGTGATAGGACAAGAGGAAATGGCCTCAAGTTGCATCAGGGGATGTTTAGATTGGATATTAGGAAAAATTTTTTATTGAAAGAGTGGTCAGTGGACTGGAATAGGCTGCCCAGGGAAGTGGTGGAGTCACCATCCCTGGAGGTGTTCAAAAAAATGTGTAGATGTGGTACTTCGGGACACGGTTTAGTAGGCATGGTGCTTGTTAGGGTGATGGTTGGACTTGATCTTAGAGGTTGTTTCCAACCTATGATTTTATGATCTGTGCTGCCCCCAACTCTCTCCCAGGAGGCACCCTGGCTGTGCTCATCCAGAGCTTTAACAATCACCTGACTTGTCTGTAGCTGGGTCTGGCTTTCAGACAGGTCTGCTCCTCCCCAAACACAGAGCGAAAGATATTGCACTACTCAACCTACTGAAAAATCAGTACTTTAGGCTCACCTATCCAGTACCTTACAGATGATTTAGTCCACCCATCTATATTTTAAATGTAAACAGTTTTTACCCTTATATTCATGGTATCTATTCATGTACCTACAGTTTTCATACACGTATCACACGACAGAAGAAAAGCAAATGGGTAGAACACATTCAAGCCCGTTCCGTTGTTCCCCTACATGTTCTCAGTACTGGAATCAACTGCAAAAGGAGTATACAGCACAGTATCTTAAGTGACTCCAACTCTGTTCCAAGGGCATAATGTATGTAGGAATTAGGTTCTGACCAAAACACTACCAGAAAGTGCTCAGGTGATTGGGGGAGGGTGGATTAGATCACACAAGAACTGAGTTGGAATTGCACCTCCTTCAAAAGGTCAGATGTGGAACCAGCAGAGAAGTGAATCAGCGAGTCGATCTGCACCCACTGGATCAAGTAACAAGAGCCAGCGCAGCTTAAATCACGAACTTCCTGTTTTCTGAGCAGACCATGACCATCGGTACAGTATTTCATTCCATTTCACTCTGACCCCGACTGAGAGATATTTGTCCATGGTTTAAAATACTCCAAATGTAGGGGTTTTTTTCAAGAGACTGAAGCACATAACTAAAATTCATCTTTGTTTTGTCTGGCCTTTAAAATACAAACCTGGAAGCACTGAAAAGGATGCAACTGGCCCTCAGTATTAGATTTGTTTCTCTTAGGCATATCTAGTTTCCCTGTGTAAGGGATCCCCAGAAGTTATAGCACAGTTCTAAACTTTCACATATTTTCTTTAGCTTTACAGCAATAGAAATTTCAAGTAGGGAGTTGGGGCTGGATCACTCAGTCTACCCACCTACACACAGAATGTTGTTCAATACTTCTGAGCATCCTGAGCAACAGGAATTTGTAACTGAGACCAGCTATGACCAGTATCTTTGGCATTTCTTTGCATTTATTTCGAACACCTAATTTTTGTCCTCAAAGTGCTGTCTGAGACAGTTTGTCTCATGTCATCCATAAAAATAGTGCAAGGCCCATACTGAGTGCAACTTGAAAGATGCAGACTTTATTGCAAGCAAATAACCTGGGTAAACATGGAAAACTTGGATACATTGTAAGACTTGCTACAAACTTAGCTAAAAAATTCACTCAGGGTTTGTTTTCTGATAATGACACAAGGGAATCGATCATATCTCATCATATAAATCAAAAGCCATGTGTTGAAATCTTACATCATTTGCAGAGGGATTTGCTTCACTTTTAAAATTTTATTTGTATAATCATGTTAATGTTCCTAAAGCATTATGCAACGGTCTATAAAAAGAGTGAGAAAGAGGAAGTTAATGTGTTCAAATGCAGATTAATAAAATGCAAAACAGAAATCAAAAGCACCCAAACAGTTCAGCCCTTGAGATCAACAAATGTATTCAATATAAGAAGAAAACCCACTACTTGAAGACCAAAGGAAAAGCCCACTACAATTTTCAAAGCAGTTTAGTACAGACTAACAGAAAACAGGATACAGAAAAAGTCTACTAATGACTTTTTCCCCTGATATGTCAGGGCTTCTTTTCCTTTATTTATCCAAGTCCCATTAAGTTATCAACCATATGCCAGTGCTCTAGCTTCTTTAGATAAGAACCTAGCCATCACGCTGCTTCCTAATGCTGCAAGTGCATCTTTCTGATATGAAAGATATAGCAACCATACTTCCCTGTAATACTGATGAGAAACTGCAAAGTTAAAATAACTGATCTTAATAATCTATTAAATACTGATTAAAAATGCAGTACTTATAAAAGGAGTATTACATATGTATTACAAAAAAGACCCCACTTCAAATGCAGAGGACTCCAACCAGTTTAAAATAAAGACCACATCTGGTCACCCAGCTGCTAAGAGCTGCATCTTTAATCTTATGCCCAAGGAGGGAGAGGAACTGATAAATGAAGAAAGCACCATTTCAGTCCTGAGGTTTAGAAACACATCAAGAGCAAGCCTGTCTGAATCAGCACCCAAACAAGGAAAAAAAACCCTTGAGAGGCATAAGCCAACCATACATTGGAGCAGAGCGCCAAATACAAGAAACACCACCTTAATACCATTCAGCAGAAGTGCCTCCTTACAGCCAAAAGGGAGCAGCAAATTAAGGTACAACTGCATGACCAAAATGCATCCGATATCTGCTGCTCTGGAAAGCAAGGACGGCCTTCCTCTCTGTGGCTCTACCACAAATCTAAATAAAGACTAAGGCATCTCATCTGCCTGCTTCCAGTATCATCCCTTGGTGGTCAGAGGATAGCAACCTATGCTGTCAAAAAAATGCAGCCCGCTTGTCTGACAGGCTACCACAATTTTTAGTTTTCAGCCAACTCTTGTTTAATAAGCACATACACTGAAACTAAGCAAGGCTCTCATTCAAACAGAAGCCTGCTCTTACACGCAAGCAATACGTTTCATACGCTTTTCATAAAGTCTCTTCTAAACATGAAGCATGGCTTTCATTCTTTGCTTTATGAGGGATGACCATTCACAAGCAAAGCTGAGTCCTACAGATGAATAAGCAATGTGTTTAGCTAAGAAAGCAAACAGCTCCTGCTTGGAAGTACCTTCACAGCCTAGGTGTCCTTTTCATATGAGACAGCAAAAATAAGCATTCAGAAATCATGAGTCAAGGCCTCTGCCCTATTCCGTCCATGTCTTCCATCCAAATTAAAAAGAAATCTTTTATTTTGAGAATTAAGATGTGGAATATTTTCTTAATCATCCGAGATGCCTTTGAGGTTCATGTCGTATCTCAATGAATATTGAGAAACATTTGTTCCAAATCTTCAACCAGGATTTTGGAACAGCAAAAAATGGAGACAGAATGGGAGCTGTCAATAGCACACTGTTGAACAGAAATCACATGATGCAAACTTTGCCCACTCCTCAGGCTGTGGAAAGCCATCTCTTCTTAGTCAACACCACAATGGCAGTTAGGACCAACTACAAAGAGTAGAAACCTCAAAGAGTCAGAAATAATTCCAAGTTTGTGGGTTCTGCCAAGATTATGTGACTTAGTAACAACTTTCAGAAAGATCTTGAATATTTCTGGAATCTATTACTTGTACACGGCCTCACTTTGCCTCCAGGTGGGAAGGGAATACAGCATCTGGAGGAAAAATTATTCCACACAGAATGATTCTTTTGACTTAGCTTTTAAAGTGAAGTTTCTAAGGACATCACCATATGACCGACCACAGTGGTGCTTATGTAATGCCACAGACATGCTATCACATTTTACTCAACATACTCCTTCTCCTGATAAAACTGAAGAGCATGCACTGCAACACTGGAATAAAACAATTAAAAAGGCATACTAAAATCCCTTTAGCTTAATTCCTTTCACATCATCTATGATGTAAATTATTATGTAAATAAAGAAGCAGGTCAATGGTCTTACTCTCATGCTGCTCTGCTTTAGTACCATAATTTAAATTAAAAGTACATGTATGCAATATTCATGCACACAATCAGAAATCAAAAATCAGCAAATGTTAAGAATTTGCACGTGAAGTTAAGTGACCTTCTGCGCCTATGCATTCTCCTGTAGCCTTTAAGTATATAATCTCAAATTTTTTCAACAGAACCTAATCCATGCCATGCACAGGCTGGACAAAGCTCACTCATTAAGAAAGCTATCCTCTATTTCTTTTCTTCTCGTGACTGAACTGCCCTGAATTTCTTACTTACTGTAAACCATCTAATTCACACTGTATTGCACGTATGCTATCTTACTGGAGTATTTATTTGGTAAAGTTCAGTAATCTTGTCACTCTTGTGATAGAACATGGCATTACGCCTCACTGCAGATAGGAAACTCAACTGCATTATTTTTCACAATCCAAATTCTCAAGAAAAACTCAACATCCAGATTTTGAAAGCAAAAGGCTGATTTTTTCAGAATATTTATCATTTCATTGCAAATATCCTCATTCACAGCTTCCAACAGCCTCAACCACTTCAGCCAATTTTCAACTCGCACCACGACGCCCCCAACCAACCCACACCCCCCAGCTTCCACATGCGAATGCTGTGCGAGATGCCTTGCTAGAGTCATGACTCTTTCTGTCTCCACATTTTTCCACAGAAGGCAATCAGGCTGGTCAAGCATTATTTGCCCTTGCAGTATTTCCCAGTAACGACGTGTAACTACGCACACTTCAGCTTCCACCCTTTACAGCTCGTCCTCTATGTGGGATTCACAAGAACACCAAGAGCACCAAGGCCCACTGCACCTTTGTTTTCTCTCTGCATTGCCTCTTCTAGATTTGAGTGAATCTATTCATACAGGGGAGGACCACATCGCCTTTTATTCCTCTGGCCAAAAAAGCATACCACCCTTACACGCTGAACGCTTAGGGCTGTAGGTAGGGAAGAGATCCTCACACTCCAAGGATGTATGGAAGGAAGCAGAAACCAAACACCTACTCTATATCCTTTCATCTCCAAATGACTAAAAGGAATCTTAAGATGTCAAGAATCCTTAAATTAAGTGGTACTGCTTGTGCCATCTATCACTACAGATGACAAAGCACGCATTTCAAAAGCATAATATAATGCCAATGAGTTTAGCCAGCAAGTATCTAGGCAGAGAAAGTCAGACCCATAGTAATACTATGACATAGAGCAAGCTTAACATTTACATACCAATTAAAATTTCTGCAACTTCTAGAAAAAAAATTCAATAAAACATTTTTTCAAAGAAAAAAAACTTTAAAAGTCAAAAGCAATGCAAAATGATAGGTTAAAGAAAGGCTGTCTGGAATTTTCTTCTTCCAATGAATGAACTGCATTCTTTTTCCCAAATAGATTTAGGTTTAGAACAATAACAATACTTTTATCTGAATACTTCAAAGTCACATGCAAAAGAATATATCACTGTAAACACTGGGTTGAAGGTTTTATAGAAGAACTTCTACCAGGATTTTTTTTCTTCTTCTTTAAAAGAAATTTGTTTACTACCAGTCTTTGAAAAGCATAAAAGGGAGGAAACTATAGGGTAAAGAAGTAAAACTTTTATGTGTAAGGAACATTTGGAGCTTTGTGAGAAGGCTGGTTTTGGTAGAATGTGCGACATGTAGCCCAATGTGAGTAATATTATATCTCAAATAAAAATCAGCCCATGAATATACATAATCCAAAAGGTAATTCTCCCAATCTCTGAAATGTAATGGAGCCACTCTAGATCACTGAGGCATGAATATTTACCGTATTCAGGCTTTACTGCTCTCGATCTGGGTTCAATTTTGCAAATTAAAATGAAGGCTCTGTGGATAGAGAGATTAAAGAAGAGCATCCCAAAGCCTGCCTGTTTCCTTGGTGTGGCAGCAGTGATCTGGTTACCCTTCTGTTCGGTTATTTCTTTATACTTAATGGAGTAGGTCAAAAGCAATTGAGAATGGAAAGGGGAGGTCATTATTGGGTCATAACCTTGGAGTTAAAGGCTCACTAAGGAAAACAAACACGGAATGAACATAAAGCTGCATTTAAAAGTAAAACCTGTAATGAAAAATAATATTTTCAGCTCTTTTTATTTCTATTTTGACAGGTCGAAGGGAAAAATAAGAACAAAAATAAGAGCAAAAGTTCTTTTGCTCGTTTCTTTCTCATGAACAAAATTCTCCTGTCCCTTCTCTAAAATAAGCTCATTAACAGAAGTCATGATTTATGCAAAATAAAACAAAGGTAATGAATAATTACCAAGAGATCTGGTAGGCTTCATTAGTGGTGGCAAATGTTAACAATAATCCTGATGATTTGTACATTTTCTAGGAAGTATTTGGAATATAAACACTTAGAGTGCCACGCAGCAAACTAGCAAACACAAGTATGCACATCAGTACAAATCAAATGATACGGTACTACTCCTAGTGAATTCCTTGTACTAACTACGACCAAAACAAATTGGACCTCTGCTATGAGAGGAGAAGAAAAGAAAAAGGAACTAATTAATATCAGAAAAGTATTTTTCACAATAAACCTTCCTATGAAATAAAAAGCAATTGGTATATAAAATCTTCACAGATTTCTCCATGAGTAAGGATTTTTTTGGTGGCAAATTTTAAGACAATTCAACTGGTCAGCAATTTCTAATATAAGTCAGTAACAGTGATTAAGATTAGACAAGTAAATTTATCTCCTCTGCACTGTATATTTTCCAAATCTCAGCAGTTGAGTCTAAAGTAAAGAACAAATGGATTTATCCCTACCATCTTGGCAAATAATACTAAGTTATTAAAGGAATAAAGCAGTACAGTACAAAGTTTGATATAGCAAAAGCAAATCCTAATTTGTCTAAAAAGTCATGTTTACAGTAATGATTCTGATTAATCCATTCACATCCAGCCAGAGGAAGAAAGGAAGTAGAAGGGAAGAAAAGTGGAAGAGAAAAATTAAGGCAAGAATGAAGAGACTACATCTTCTGAAACTGGAAAAAAAAGCCAAAATGTAGCGGTTATCAGCTAGCAAAACCAGCCTTTACCATATAGGGATGCCATGTGATATCTTATGAAATAAGCAATTCACACTTTTTTGCCTCGGAGCTACATCCTGGTACCAAAGGGTTACTGTGCTTTGAAACATTCACCAACGGCCTTACTAAACATTTAATATTTTTCTTTCTGCTTTCTTAAAAGCCCCAGATGTGTTCTTGCAGATCAAAAGAGACCAACTTATAAAGTTAAACGAAATCAAGGGCTTTTGTTCCGAGGCATCGTTGCTGAACTAATTATTCCTGGATGTTGTTTAATGAAATAGCGGTGCCATATATTAAAACAGTTAACAAGATGAGTTGCGTGAGTTATAGGAAAGGTCTGATCTGGGATTATAAATTTAAGGTTTTCTTCAAAGGAGATGAAACAAACTACTCACAACTCCCTAGTCCTTTCTGTCACTGGAAGACTGAAATAAAGGAACCCAAAAATGTATGAAAGCTGAAATATCATTCTACATATTTACCCTTCCCTGAATAATGGAGAACTAAAGATGGGGGAGTCAAAAAAACCTCCCGGGATTCTTTTGAGATGGGGAAATGAAGATCTAAGCTATCCTGTCTCTTCCCTGAATGCTACAGAGCACAAGTTAAAATAAATATTGGTAAAGTCTTAGAAGCTTCATTTTAGATGTATATACACAAAATAAGAAAGGACTCCCATCTTAATCAACCTGGTACAAATAGTTACCAGAGCAATTATTAAGCATTTTTATTAACATGGGAAAAAAAGGTGGGGGGAAGATAAGCAAAGAGTTACTCCAGCGTCAAATTATTAGTAGAACTGGATCTTTTACATTATTCTGCAGCCCCCATCACACCAATATTTTTGGTAAAATGCTTATTTAACTATACATTTACCTCACTGAGAGAAACAAAAGGGTCTCGAGGTCCCTAAGGACATCTTAGACTAGGAAGGCAACTTTTCAGAACCGATGGCTTATACATTCGAACAATAAACACTTCACTTCCCTACTGATAGTCTCTTCTGTGTTTGTATTTTACAGCCTGACACCAGCCAACCCAACACTTGACACCTAATTAACAGACCTAGGAGCTGGAGGTCCATATATTGATCACACTAAATGGGATTAGTGTGAAATAAAAAGTTCAAAGGGTCTTGACCAAACTTCACCATGGCCCAGCTGTGACAGCTGCTATGAATTTGTGTATTCAGTGCCCCACGTTATTATTAAGAGGGGTCTGGCGCACGAGAGTATGCAGTAGCCTACGAGATCACGAAGGTTCACCTAACAATGTCAGGCTCTGTAACTGTAGTGACTGACTCGGGAAAGAAATCCTCTTGCTTGTTTGCATAGGTCTTTTTGATTAACTCATGGAAAGGGTCCCTTCACCTCTGATACAACAAGCATTTACAATAGACAGAGTTGTGACTTCTTTGCCTCTCACGGATTTGCTAACCTGCTATAGAAGAACTGTCCAATTTGAAAAACCCTAGGCTTGAATACAAAGGAAATAATTCCTGATACAGGCTGCAGGCATACCTAGTACATTCTGACAAAGACAGCCAGGAGCTGTGTTCAAACGCTAGAACTCCAAACTATTATCTTCTAAACACACTTTCTATTTGCCTAAACCTCTCAGCTGTCATCAGGTCAATAAGTATTTCTACATTTCACACACACACCCCTTTTTAGCCACAGTCCTACTGACAAGGTTTTTAAACCTTCATCAAGGTCCAAACAAATTTCAACTAGCATCAAGATATTTCAGTCTCTCTGAACATCTGTGCAAATTAATTTCTCATTTAAAACAAGCAGCCTCATTTTCCAGTATCAAGTATCACAGACACCTGTGACAAACATGGGAAACCTACTGCAACTCCAGGAAGGGAACCAGCCCATCGTGCGGAGATGTGCAAGTACCACTGAGACAGCGCACACTCAACAGGATTCCCTTGGCTAATGTGATGCTTACCAAAATATTCAGGATAAACTATGAACAAAATGCAATTTTGTTTGCTTTTGTTGGTGCTTTATTTCTTTTAGGAGTCACTGTCAGAATATTTAAAAAAAAAAAAAAAAAAAAAACAC
>Ga0065711_1035610_pt1 | contig 22062 bp, 16 predicted proteins | sample Hoacrofraction12_FD_59098 | JGI IMG/M metagenome (GOLD analysis project Ga0065711, IMG submission 59098) | Hoatzin crop microbial communities from Cojedes, Venezuela - Epithelial fraction 12 v2 (version 2) | ecosystem: Host-associated > Birds > Digestive system > Esophagus > Crop | place... | reverse complement strand
TGGGGGGAGGGGGAGGGGGAGAGGGAGAAAGGGAAAGATTGAAAAAGAATGGCTCTGGTTTAATGCCAAAATAACCACAGCAGGGAGGTTCACAAGATCATGTCACTGAGCAAAAATCTACATGACTGAACACCACCCCAGTCGCTAAATAGGCTCTGTAAGTTTTACATGCATCACTGTAATTGGGACTTGATCTAAGTGAGATCCTGGAAACTCATCAGATTAAAAATCAGGGTTCGTATTTTCCCTGGGGATGAGAAAGTGAAACTCTTGTATTTCTGCACAGCATCTCCATTGCCTACAGAGACTGACTCCGAGGATGAAATTATTTTTAACAGAATTCTGGAAGTTAACAAAGGTAATGCCACCAACGCCCTGCTTATAATGGGTCTCTTTGTTGCTTTTTGGGGCTGATGAGGGAAGTACAATGTCTTACCACAATTTGTGCAAATATTTTTCCCATCTTATACACCATCGTGTAAGAGACACCCAGAGACAGGCCACTGGGAGCACTGTGTGGTCTGCTGAAGCCCCATTGCATCTCAAATCTGTAGTATCAATACTGAAGATGATATCAGGTGTGGAGGCAACAGAACTATCTAGGCAGCTTCTTCAGCTCTCAGCGTATTTGTCATTCTTTGGACATAGAAAGAGAACTTGGATATTTGCATGCCGTATTATTTAATTGCCTTTTTCTTGAATGCAAGCAGCACTTGCATTCAGTCATCATATGATTTTGTAGTACAGACTCCTAGATAAGCTATGGTCAGTTCCATGCTCCCTGCTCCAGGCTTCCTGTTCCAAATATTCCCCATTCTATCAGCTTGTCTTTCTCACATTTTCCTCTTCACCAGTCATTCAAGAAGCTTTACTACTGTCTGTAGCAATGGACACCAAACATTCTTACAGTTTTCTCTAGACAACATTCACTTCTCTTTCTGGTTTGCTTGCCCTCTTGTTTTTCCTTATTGTCACCTCCTCCTTTGCCCAGCCCCCTTCATGGGCAGGTATTTGATGCCATTCATTCAGTGTCACAGCACAGATGAGAAAACAATATTGAAGTACAGCACCCCTCTCACTATTGCAACTCTTTTCACTCATTCCCTATCTTGCCTCAACCCCATCCAATGGAGTTGGAGCTTTGTCCTCTTAGCTAAGTACACAGCAGCAAAAGTAGGGAAGCAGATGATGTCCATCTAGCCCAATAGTCCATTTCTTATGCTAGCCAGGAGGAGATGCTCAGGGAAAAACAGAAAAGGAGGATGAGTAGAAAGCGACACTTTTCCAAGTGTGCTTAGCAAGCATCCAGCAATCTATGGCTTAGACAGTTGCACCTTTCTCTCTCATCACAGACAGCTCTCAGTACTTGCAAGAAGGTGACATAGTTCCACGAAGGACTCGCAGTGCCATCAACTGTCGTAATTGCAATTGGCCCCAGTCCAGCGATGGGATTGTTCGTGTTCCCTATGTCTTAGATCCTGCTTATGGTGAGTGTAAATTTCAAGATTTTTTTTTTTTAATGGATTTTATCCAATAAGCTCCAGGTAGAAACCTACTTCTAGTGGCCACACAAACAGCTGATTAAATCAATTCTAAGGATTTACTTGTGCTGTGCAAGCACATAGGAATTGTAAATTACAAAGACTTGAGCAGGAAAAAGAAAAGAGATTGAATTTCCTTGAAGTTTGCATCCATAATGTTTTGGGTCAGGTCTCTTGGGGAGAAGAATGATCCTTCTCTCGAATGGTACCTGCCAGAAGACCTGCCTTTATAAGGTTCATGCCAATTGCAGTGTGGTTTCAACAATCTACTTTACATTAGCAAAATAGCTTCCCATAGCTGTCTCCAAGTGTCCAGTCAGAAGATACATCAACAATCAGCACTACAATTTAAAACAAATAGTTGAGAAAAAAAGGCTCCCACCTGAGTCCATTCTGACAAATACCTGGATAAAGAGGCTATTAATATCTTAAATGAAATACATTACTGAGAAAGAAGCAAGGAAGAGCCTAGGCTAATGTTTCTGTCCCTCATTTGCCCTGTTTCTGAGCACATGTGAGATTTTAATGGCATCTGCCACTGTCCTTGTGTGACGCTCAAAATTAACCCTTTCTTCCCTAGAGGAGAATCATGTAAAGGCAATTCATGATGCCATGGCAGAATTTGAATCACTGACTTGTATTAATTTTGTGAAGCGCACAACAGAACGTGACTACCTCAACATTAAGTCTGCCGATGGGTGAGTTGAATGATAAATTTACAAGTTATTTCTACACTGTTTTTCAATTCTTCACTACACTCACTCTGTGTGACCTTAGAGAGGAAAGAGAAGTGGACTTAGAGAAGAAACTTTATGTTTTGTCACAGTACCAAGGTATCCTCCTTGGATACCTTGCTAGTGCAAGGACTCAGCTGTTACATCAGGGACTCACTGAAGTGATGCAGATCATGGGAAAGCACCATTAAGGTGGAAAGAATATCTAAGCCCATATATTCTGTGTGGTGTAATGCACACTTGAGCACAACATATAACAGATTACTGTAGGTCTTATTTGCACAGGCAAAACCAATTCCAGCTTATGAAACAAACAGTTCTCTGAATAACACAGCTGGCTGTAAAGGTCAGAATTAGAGCCTGTGAGAGAATTGTTCAACACCAATTAGCTTGAAAGTGCTATTCATCTTAGCTCCAGCTCTGATACAGTGTTCAGTATCTTGGAAAAAAATATTGTTATTTCTAGGGAGTTAGTCACTGTGCACAGAAAGTCAGAATGACAGAGCCTCCGTGCTAATGAAGGCCTTCCAGGAAGTTTTAGCGATGATCATACTGATTGTTGTTTTCTGCGTCATGGTCAGTTTTGCCCTTCTGTAGACTGTGACTATCACAGTGGACAGGAAGGAATCCTTCCACTCCCACAAGACGTGTGTGAAACAAGGTTCTCTGTACTGTATCTTTGCCTGACTGAATGTCTTCTGTTGGTGTCCAATGCCTCTCTCAGCTGCTGGGCCAACTATGGGAAAGTAGGAGGTGGACAGACTGTCTCTGTGATGAAGGGAGGCTGCATGTGGAAAGGAATAATTCAACACGAACTGGACCATGCTCTGGGTTTTTTGCATGAACATTCTCGAAGTGACAGGGATAAATATGTAAAGATCATGTGGGAATACATCAGTCCAGGTAAGTACCTTTGAATTCCTCAATGTAGAAAGTGGTGTAGATAAATCCTATTTTTTTCAGCTCTTCCTTCTTCCCTGGAGGGAATAAACAGGAAGCATACTCTAAGTACAATATCATATATTACAGCTGACAGAGGAGACTTCAGGAAATTTGAACACTCCAGGAACCTGGGTCTTCCATATGACTATTCCTCAGTAATGCACTATGGCCCGTAAGTAGCAGCACGGCATTGCTTTTGTTGGAACTCAAATCTTACATTAGATTTAGTTCCATAATAACTCTCTCCTAACTACCAGTTTCCCCATTTCCCCTTCTAAGAAAAACACTGTGAGTCAGTTCAGACAAGCCACTCCTTAAGATAATTTGGTTATCCTTTAGCTTTCCATTAAGGAGCCATTCACAGCTGAACTTGGGAGCAAAGGAGGGCACCTTGAGATTGACTCTACTTACTGCTGGGCTTCTTAATTAAGCCTACTCGAACAGCACTGCTAGTCACAACAACAACTTCTGTAAAATTCTTGTTCTCCTTCCAAAGCATGCCATTAAATCCTGAAAGAAGCAATTGCACTTCAAGAATTTTTCACATTTGTTTGCAGATACACGTTCACTAATACCACTGGGAAAGCAACTATTGTACCAATTCCTGATGAAACAGTACATATTGGACAGAGGCAGGGACTGAGCAACTTGGACGTGGCCAAAATCAACAAACTTTACAATTGCAGTAAGTATCTCAAAGCCATCCCTTCACCTTCTTCATCCTTCACAGAGATGTTTGGGCACACTGCAGAGGCATCAGTTTCTCATCAAGGACTGTGAGACTATTCTCCTAAATTCATGGCACCCACTAGGGTTACTCTGCGAGAGAATGCAAAGGTGAAGCTGGAGGCATATTGTGGTCAGTTAGAAAATGCTTTCTGCTTCCAGATTAAATCAAACATATCCACAATTGGCATAAGTGGCTGCTGTGCAACTGGCCTAACTGCATACCTTGTTGTATGCTTCACTGGAGTAGTTTGGTTTCTTACAGCTCAGAAGGCAACTGTAAAACCCACAAACAGCCAGACATCTCTGTTCCTCATTGCAGTTTGCATTTAAGACATGAGCCAAACCAAAAATGGTTGCAGGCTCCTCTGAAGTGGAACAGTTTCATGATGCCTTGTCCAGTTTTACAATGTCTAAATTTGTATGTTTGTATGTCTTTAAATTAATCTCTGCTAGAAGCAATTTTCCCATGCAGTCAGAGAAATTTATTCCATCAAAGGGAAAAAACATGATGAATAAAGTATTACCCCTTGCACAGAGGAAAGCCCAAGTCCTCCTCCTAAGCTTAGAATTTAAGCATTGCAGAGACATCGTATTTGTGCTTTACTTTTCTAACGTCACTTGATTTCCCCATCTCAGTAGAAAACAATGTCACCCATTGCAGTGAACTGAAACCTCTCACACTCTTTACAAGAGGTGCAGAAAGAGATCCCTTGCTAAACTATGGAGTTAATCAATAAAAGATAATGCTTTTTCCAAGCACTACTTTACTTCCCATTTTGATGTGGAAACATGTGCATTATGTGAAAATTAGGACAACATGATTCTGCATTTTAATAGAGACGTACCAGTACTCTGAAATTAATGCTGGGAGATCAGAAAATTGAGACCAGTCAATTCTGAAGAGATTGTCATTGTAAATGAGTGGAAGCTTCTGCAAGCCTGGTGCTGAAGCAAATATTGTTTCTTTCTCAGGTCGCTGCAGCACCATTCTCGATACAGCATCCGGCTCACTGAGATCTGCCAACCACCCAAGAAATTATTCAGATAACACCAACTGTGTCTGGCTCATCCGAACCCGATCTAGAAAGGTAATCACAGGTTAATAGTGGTCTTGGAATATGGCTGGACTTAGTTCTTTCTGCGTTAAGCATTTTGTGCTTTGTCTGCATAACAGCTGTCAGATAGAATCTTTTCCATTAGAGAGATTTCAGACTAGTATCTACTTCTTCTTCATGTCCTTAAGCCAGGTATGGGCAAAGACAACTGCAGAGTTGTGATTTTGAAAAACCTCCATACATTGGGCTTCAGGTTTGCAAAATTGAGACAAAGCATTCTGAACATGGGACCGTGCAAGCACAGGCGCATTAGATCTGAACCCTGCAGCTTCAAGGGGTGAGAGGCAAGGCTGGGGAAGCAGTTTCAGTTAGGGCTTGGCTACAACTTAGATTCTGTCTGTTTTAAAGGACACTCCATGAAACAAGTCACATACGTGTATATTAAACACTAGTTTTCTCTTCCCTTCCAGATTACCCTGCACTTTCAAGCCTTTGAGCTGCAGACAACCAGAGGCTGTCAGGGTGATTATGTTAAAGTTTATGATGGATCCAGCAAGTCTTCTGCAGTTCTTATGGACAAGACTTGTGGATCAAAGATACCCATTGACGTAGTTTCTTCTAGTAGTCTTATGCTCATAGAGTTCGTCACAGATCGTGCTGGTACAGCTTCTGGTTTCCAAGCCACCTTTACTTCTGGTAGGTCTGAGAACAAGGAGAATGGCAAAGAAAAACAATCTGTGTCAAATCAACCTTCCTCTTCACAGAGGAGAAATACTGTTTGAGGAACTGCTCTCTACAAGACCCATCACTTCCTACCTTGCTTTTGACATAATGGATCAGTCCTACACTGACACGATTTATTTATTCAGGCAGATGGAGCCATGCTCAGGACAAGTGATGTTAGCCAGGTGATTCACGGTTTGCCGTGCCTCTCAGATATATGCCATTCCAAAGCATATGCCATTAAGTGTAACATCAATTTGATGTTACTGCTAGTGTTACTAGCACAGTAGAAAGAGAATAAATTGTAATGCAGTATTTCAATATATTGCTCCTCTGAAAAAGAAGCAGTTTTTAATCACACAGTTCAGAGTGTGAGGCAGGTCTATGGTGAACGAAGTCACCCAGCCCCATGGCAAGAAGAGAGGCAGTATTTCCATGGTCAGGATTCCTGGAACGTACCCACCTAAAACACATTTCCTTCAGTCCCATTTAATAAGAGCTAAGGTCACAACTATATAATTAAGTTACCTCAGGCTTCCAAGTTAGCGTGTATCAGCTGGAATAAAGAAATGCCTGTGTGCATATCTGTAGCCTACAGCAACTGTACAGTAGTGCAGCTTGCCTTAGTTAGTATGAAAGAAAGCTCAGCTATGGCGTGACCTTGTATTTGCCATGAGATAAGAATAAGCATACAGAGTTTGCATAAATTCACTGAAATTCAGTAACTTGACTGTATACCCAAACCAAAACAGCAATTTTGCATTGTCTGTATGTAGTATCTATTTCTGTCCCTTGTCGCTATGGAAGGAAAGAAGAATAAGAAGGCTCCCCGTGTCACTTTGATGTGTCAACAACTACAAAACAATCCTAGTCGTCAGATAAAATGTGATTTAATATTTATACATTTTAGAGATACTACACTTTGTTCAGAGAGCTCTGAAAGCTAAATATTGTTTCATTTCGCTTACAGTGAGGATCCAAAGAAAACCTGGTGTCCGGAACTGACTTAATGAAGATCTTATTCTGTGAATATTGAAATTATGTATTTCCTACTTTGCTCCTTTCCTGGCTTGGATCAGTATGAAATTTAATTCTATTAAGAATCAAATTTTTCATGTTCCTGAGAAAGTTTATTCCCCAAGCCGTATAAACGTATGAATTCTATACATTTGACGTGCTACTCCATTTGTCTGCACAGTTAAGTTATTACCTCTTTCTATTTAACAATTGAATAAAAAGCTTCCTAAAAACAAAAAAGTTTCCATTTCTGTTTTTCAGTAGTCCCTTCCAGCCATACACGCTTCAATCTGGCCATGCTCCTTAGCCCCCTTTATTCAGCCACAGGGATATCTCTTGAGTATACCATTGACATCATAGGTTTAGTTAACTTGGCTGAAGAGACCAGCTCCAATGTACAAATTCATTTTATGGTCTTCACAGTCTTGAGCATGAAAAGGTCTCAGATATGGACTCTTTTCCCAGCCTAACATTCAAGCTTCCAAAAGATGACATTTCCCTTAACAATCCTGTTATATCCTGAAATCCCAAGAAAGATGGACAAGACAAAACCACTGCCGGTGAAGGACTGGTGCTTCGTATTGCAGTTTTCCTTGGACAGTTCTGGTAGGCAGGGACAGCTAAGGGTGCTTGTTTATCCACAAGCCATTTTTAGGCCACAGATATGGTTAAGCCTGTGACAGGACAAGAGGTGGACTAGATAATGCTGCCAGAGTTCACGCACACTTCACACTTTCACTTCATCAGTGAAGAAATTTTTGTCAGTTGAGAAGCTAAACTCCTCTCCTTATCTCGTAAAGGAGGACAGAGAGTTGTAAGAGGGTTTTGTAGCCTTTGCCTGCAGTCACACTTTTAAAATGACACCCTTTTGACAGAGACAAGCCTGTAACAGATCTGAGAACAAAATAAGGTGCTATTATACTCTTGTAGCATAGACAGATAGTTAAACATATATTTAACCTGGGTCTTTAATATTTGCATATTTAGGCCAGAAAAAAGAAAATACTTTTCCTGTTCTTACTCTGTAACACTAGGAACCTTGGAATTTTTCTACATTTCTAGAAAATAACAGTGGGAAATTAATTTGAATCTCAGACTAAAATTTATACAGCAAATGACAAATTATTAATTTCTTTATTTTAACAACAGGCACCAAAAAGACTTAATTTGCAAGAATTTTCTCAAAGCCCTGTCTGCGTTTATACTGTTTGATGAAGAATCAGTCACTTCTTGATGGTAGAGAAACTTTAATTCAATTGAAGATTGCTTCTTTATCCACACTGACTGTACAAATGCCTCTGTACACAGCAATTTTGAGTCTGCTAGAGAAGAGACATTTCTTCAGTTCTTCAGACACTATAAGAAGGGTTCAGCTTCTGATACATTGTTCTAATTACTCTCAGCAGTCAAGTGTTGTTATCAACACATCATAAAAGGAGCAGTCCTTCTGAAATACTGTTAAAAATGAAGTTGTAGAGGAATATTTGACAGTTGTGATTCCTGAGCCCCTACAAAACAAAATAGACGAAATAGTACCACAAAGCCAGAATCTGCTGGTGGGTTGGTGAGGACAAACATTCTAGCCCTTTTTTGTGGGAGAAGACTTTCAGGTGTGATTAACATGTTTCACAGGATGATGAAAAGCAGTTTCAAGTGATTTAGGTTCTTATGCTTCAAAGAGGGATAGTGATTTCAGTAGATGAGCTTTGTGGGAAAAAGCTCTGAAATACTGTTGGCAATGACTGAGAATTTAATAAAGCTGCAATCATCTGTGGATTACTAAAATAATTAAAAGGTTTTCTATTTAAGGGAAATTAAAGTCATCTGTGGTAAATAAAAACAAACCCAGTGGATGTTAAGACCCTGGGGTTTCCACTTCTAATTGCACTGGAAAAGGAGCATCCAGCAGAACCCAGGTCCCCATGGGGTTGGTCTGATCCCTGTTGCACAGGGTAGGGGTAAAGCTGGTCACAAAGAGTGAGCCAAGGTTCAGCCTGCACATGTGATGACTCGCCTGTCCCAGGCAACTCTCCACAGATACCAGCAGCTCTGGATATTGTGAGCAGCCCAGCACAGGCACCGATTCCACCCAGCCTGGGTTCCTCACCATCAGCTGGAGTGTACAGGGACAGCAGCACTAGGCAGTCTGTCTGTCTGTGTCTGGAAACGCTCTCTAGCCTTTGGAGTTTCTCATCCACTTGCTGTGACCATAGATGTTCCCCACCCTAGCTTCAACCTGAGAGTAGAAGCCACCATGTTCAGAGGGATCATATCTCCACCTATTGCCCTATAGCACAAGTGTAACCTTTCTCTCACGTAGGTGGGGGTTTCTCTCCAGCTCTAGGGACATGCACTAGGCTACAGATAGGGCAGCAGGACTGCCAGTGGGTGTCTCAACCTAAGAATGGCTTCATGAGGCTATTACTGAGTGCGTCCAGCTGTGGTTCCAAACACTTGTCAGACACACACACACACGGCCATGTCTGCGTTCTCTACCTCATCCTTGATTATCTCCAGAAGAAACATCAGATAATGCAGGAACATCATCTTCAGAGACATCATCTTGCTGGAGAAAATGCCTGCTGGGCAAGGGAGTACTTCAGCAGGGTCAGCAGCATCATAAATTGCCGCTGGGATTGTCCCAGACCCGTATCCAGGCGCGTGTACTGTCTCCTCTGGGACAGTAGTGGGCATCTCCCTCACACAGTCCTAGTCTGGAAGCTATTTCAGCAGGACAGAGCACCAGGCATATTGTGAGGCTCCCCTGCAGGTTTCTATTTCTGGGGTGTTTCCCCAGAGGGCTGAAGCTGGGACTTCTGCTTCTGGTACTGGATCAAATCCACTTTGGGCATATGGAAACCTTCACATATACAAAGCCTCCCAGGGATGTGGTAGAACATCTCTTTTAGGACACCAGCTCTTCCCCCAGACTACATCCATAGCAATCCAGCCAGGCCAGTCCTTGTGGAGAGATTCTTAACAGAAATACAAAGATTGGCAGGAATGCTGTAGGGATAGAAATCTGCACGTGTGAGAAAGCACTGGAAGAAGCAGCTGAACAAGGGTTACAAGAACAGCCTGTATTGATAACAAGGGACATCATTCCCATGACACTGCACCCAGGAGGATCATGGAGGAATGCATTGTTTATGGCATGACCACAGGGTCTATAGTGCATTCAGGCAACAGCACAGATGACTTGTAAGTGGAAGACGCTGCACTCACACACCAGCAAGGTCGCAGCTACTATATGTACCGGTCCTTTTTCCTGGTACCCCAGCAGGAAAACAGACATAATCCTTCCAGCATTGACAAACAGGTTGTTTGAACACGAGAGGCTCTTCTACAGGGAGGCACAGGGCTGTAATTCCCACGCTTATTTCAGCAGTGGTTCCCCCTCACCATCTGAACTCTTCTTCACTAGGCACTAAGCAGACATGGGACAACTACATCGTCACCTTGAAGCCCAGACCCACCACTGAGGTCTTTGTGTTCAGAGTCCTGAGGCAGAATGCCTGGGCTGTGCCCATGATGCCACACTGCCCACACTGGCAGTGACAATGCAGAGAGTGTGGGATCCCTTACCTACACCCTCTACTCCTTTCCATCCCGGAGCTCTTTGCCCACCCCGCTGCCTGCCCCTGTTCACCCCCCCCCATCCCCTCTCCCACTCTCCACAAAGCGGGAGATGGATGCAGAGCAGGTCTGGCTCCCCAGTGCTCCCCTTCAGGCAGGGGAGCTGATGCCCCAGGGGAGCACGCAGGTGCAGGTGGTGCCAGCCAAGATCCCGGCTGGCCTGGGTGCAAGGCGGGACAGAGCAGCGATGGTTCCCTTGAGCCCCCCTGGCCACGGGAGACAGAGCTGTGCTTGTGTCAGGCCTTGAGCACACGCAGGGCTCCGCAGAGCAGAGGCACCAGCCTCCGCCAGATTGCCCCTGCCCTCGCCCCAGGCACAAACATGCCCAGCCCTCTCTGCAACAGCACTAGGAGAGCACCAGCAGCACTATTTGCAATTTTACTTTCCATTCAGCGAAGCTGATATCTTCACTAAATGATTAAGCTTTCTTTTTTTTCTTTTTCCAGGCAACTATTTTCTGTGCAAAGTGTTACCGGATTGCAAGCCAGCCTTTCTTAACCAGGAGCCACTTGGGTTCAGACACTGTGCCTGAAAGAAGGGATTGAAACTGCCATGTGGAAAGGTACTGCAGTGCTCTGTAGCTTAGCATCAATATGCCGACTATTTCTACTAAAAAAAATGAAGTTCTGTATTGTAGATCCAACGCTAACCTTTCAATAAACCTTTTAAGCCTAACTGAACTAGAAAAGAACAAACTCTATTCTAAATCTATCCAAGCGATACAAAAATTCTGTAAACAGCTCTGGTATGGAGCACTAAAAAAAACAGAACCGGGGAACAATCTGGTTTTCATAGCAATCATGAAAATCCGTTCTATGTATATAGATTATATTTTATTTGAGATTATACTCCACTTTCTCTGTAATCTTCCCCTTGAATTTTTCTCATTGATACTTACTGATGCATGCTCTGGTGATAAATCTTAAAAAATTTTAGTTTGGTCATTAAGGGGAAGTTCTTCTACTGACACACAGGCTTCCTCTGTTGAGAAGGAAAATTTCTTTACAAATAGCTTTCACATTATTATTTTATGTGAAGGATAACTTTTTTTTATTTGCTTTACAGAGAGGTGGTAACAGTTAGTCTGCCTTTTCCATCACTTTGAATACTCAAAAGAAAAAAAAATGTGCAAACAAGCACAACCTTCCCCTTCCCCCTCCAATCCTAGTGCACACAGTCATTCATAGCAACTATTCTGTATCTCATTCTGGCTTCAAAGCAATTGGCATCGTCCTTTACCAGGAGAATCTAGGAAAATAGTTACAGCTCAAAGCACATTCAGAAGTTCATTAAACAATAATGTTACTCTGTATCTTTAATGAGTACCTGTCCTTTTAAATGAACTGATGGGACATAAAAGTGATACACCTGACAATGGAAAAGAAAATAAAACATTTTTATTTGGCATTAATGGGCAAAATAGATGTTGCCTGAATTTACCTGTTTTATACCTCTTTCAGGAAAATGGTAAAGCGAGTACCAGAAGAATTTTTTTTTTTTAATTTTAATTACCGTGGGTTTTTTGCTTATACTTAAAGAAATACCAAACATTTTATTCTACTTATTCTCAATTCATTTCAGCTTTAATAATGTGAGACAGAACCATTTAATTTGGTGTAACATGTTGCAGAGAATGTATTAGTCCCAATTTTTGAGTTACCATTGTTCCTGAATTCTCATGTAGTAAGGAAGCTTTGTCTGTATGCTTAGCATCTGGAAACATTGACAACTATGTGACCAGCAAGTGTTCTAATTCACAAGCAATCCATGAATTACAGCTCAGAAGTATTATATTAGGATAAACTTCATATTTATTTATAAAACCCTGGAGAAAGCATGTGGAAAATCATACATTTTAAAGGTACTGACATAATTTCATTATATTTATCATACATTACATTTACTATTTAGGCAAGATAGTGTAATTGTACAGTATCTTGACTAAACAGTGGCCCAGTACTCAAAAGGCAATTACAGTGAAACGAACAATGACAATAATAAGAATCCTTTTCCTTCAAATGGGTTCTCAAAAAGCTGTAAATATGAAATAGCCATTCTGCATAGAAAATATTCTGGAGACATGTTGATTCTTTTTTAGTAACTTGAAAATATGGCTTCCTGGATATTAGCAGACCAGTTGATAAAACGTAAAATCCCTTTTCTGTATTTTTAGGGGCATATGCAGAGATGATAACAGGAGGAATATGGACCAAGGCACACAATCAGGATGTCACCTGAAACAATAAAATTGTATAAAGTGTTAGAGAGAGAGAAACACTATAAATAGATAGCTATTTGCCTAAAAAGTCAGAAGGAAAAATTGACCAACTATAGGCATGCCTATCAACAAGCAAACAAGACTTCCATGCTGACGGCCACTTGTGCAAAAAGCCAAACCCCATTTAGCTGGGTTTTAGGATAGATCTGAGAATACGCATCATCTTCGTCAGCTTTTCCCATTTACACCAGCCTGATGATACACTGGATGCCACCTATCCCTCTGCAAGTTTATGTTCTTTACAAAGAAGACTTTCCTCTGTAGCAGCCTGCTTTTTCTAGCCAATGCTCCTGTGCCTGAGTAGCTAACAGCTTCTCTCTCCCCCCACATGCTGCAGTTGCAAGGTAAAACGTATCTGGAGATCAACATAATTTCAATTGTGACACAAGTTTCTGATTCATAACTGCTGTAACATTAACCATATGGTATCCAATTTTAACCCGATATCTAAAGAAGCCTAAAAAAATTACATAAGCTTATGAAAACATTAACTGAGGGGTTTTCTAGGCAGATTTACAGCCTTTGTCGTGAGGGGTATCTCAGTCTCCCAAGGCTCCTGCCCCGACGCTGTGGGTGCTGCCGAACCTACCTGCGCTTGCTGCCCTCACACAACTCTTCCCCCATCAGTCCCAAACCAAAATCTTCCCATCCTAACCCAAAATCTTCCAGCCCGTTTCACTCCCTCCTCCTTTTCTTCTTCCTTCACATCTCCCAAGCCCATCGCTGCAGACTTCGTACCACTGTTCCCGCGGCTGTCTCCTCACAAGCCAGGATGCTGCACACCGGCCATTCCCTCACGGGCAGTGCTGCCGGCTGCTGCCCGCCTCAGGTGGTCCCGCTCACAAGCCCAAACCCTCGGCCAAGCCACGGGAGGAGGCAGCCGGGCCTCCCAGATGTTGTCCCGGCTGCCTCCTCCCGTGGCTCGGCCCCTGCACTCAACCCGCCGCCGTCACCCGCTGTTAACCACTTTTGCTGCCCGGGAAGCTGAAATTGCGAGGTAAACCGATGGATTTTATTTTTTAAAAAGCGAGAGTTTCACTCTCAGAGGAAGGTGCTTGAAGAGTCGTTTACCCTCTCTCAGCTGAATTGCCTAACGTGTGCTGCAGGTCTCCAAGTGAGGTGGTGGTACGTCGCAGCAGTACCCCGTTCTGGAGTTACTACTCCTAGTTCTGGGCAAACCTTCATTTCCATTTATGGGATTCAGACTTGGAAATACAAATGTGAATCACTTTGATGGCTGTTACCAGAGCCGGCAGCCTTGGTCATTCCCTCTCTCTCCAAGTATGTCTGTTTTGCACAGGTCGGAGTTTTCATATTCAAAGAGGTAGAAAAAGCAGTATCAAGTGAGAACTCTTAAAGCCGCTTTGGAAATCCTAGCTGAAAATTGTCTGTCCTGGTTAGTGCCATAGAAACAATGCTCCTCCTGTCTTGCAAGAAATGTCCAGCTCCCACACTGGAAAATCCTCTTGTGGTTTTCCAACTGTCTTGTCCAAGGTTATACACTATGAAGATAAACTTAAGTGTATACATGCCAGTAAGTGTTAACTCCAGCCTTTCACATTTAACTACTAAATGTGTTTACTTGAGTCTATAGTGTCTGAGATGATGCTTAAGGCTCATTTTTGCTCTATCCTTTTTTTTTTTTAATTAAATGGAACTTGTGCATTCCTTAAGGTTCTGATTCAGCATCTACACAGAGGTTGAAACCTTTGGGCTGGATCAGCTCCCTGAGCTGTCTGTGATGCAGCAGTGTGCAGCCCTGCGCTGTGGAAAGGCAGAGACAGGCATCAGGCAGTGGCAAGGGGCTGGCAGCCTGGACAGGGGCGTCACCTGGCAGGGTCCAGACCCACAGTACCTGGGTGAGACGAGCAGGATGGACCCAGGAATCATGGCCAAGCTCAACCAAGAGCCCATGGCATCAGGCAGTGTCATGCTGATAAGGCAGGTCCGTGATCAATGCAGGTCAATGATCCAGCCAGGAATGCAAGCCAGCTAATCAGGATTGAGTATGGTAGCCATAACCATAGTCATACACGGCCCAGTGATTGCCAGGCAAGTTCATGGTGACAAGGTAGGTCCAAAGTCAAGCCAGGAAGTCAGTCCACAGGTCAGGATAAATAGGGTCCGTGGCCCAGGAGAGGCACAGTTGTGACAGCACTGGAGACGGATACACCTACCACACAGCTTAACCAGAGACTGAAGGTGTTGGTCTGAGCTTAAATGAAGCTCCAGGCCTCATGAGCAGAAGGTTTGGAAGGAGGTCCCAGGTCAGGCTGATCAGGACAATAAATGCTTATTAGTGCACTCAGGGACCTGAGAGCGGGAAATAAGTGGGCTTGGGGATGTTGTTGTTCCTTACATAGCAGCATGGTTTAGGACAGGCTTAGGATGGTTCTACAGCTGGGTCCCAAGGTAACCAGACAGCGAGTACCACAAGGATTCATGAACATGGAACTGCTAAACCATCTGCAAAATAAGAGCCCTTAAAACTTAGGAGAGTGCTTAGGTAGCTGTTTGTTTAATTATAATGCTTTCCATTTCTCTCAAACCTCAGCCTGAATTACAGGCCAGAGCTGTGAGGTTTTGTTTTAGGCAGTAACTGTATGATAGGAGTTATTTTTTGTGACAGCTGAGTGCTACTCCTGTGTTGAGATTTAACGTGCAAATATCAACAGGCCATGCCTGTTTCTTCCATGATTTTGCTGCCTACGTGTCCAGCTGGCATTTGGTACACCTGTCAATCTTTTTTGTTTTGACTCTTATATGTCAAGCCACTTGATACAAGAAGCTTTTTACTTTTATTTCCAGTCCTTTGCCTTGATGTATCTGCATGATGTCTATTATACAGCTGTCTTCTAGAGCATTTTTTCTGATGCTTTTAATCTATAGCTATTTCCTTTTATATTATTGTGTTATGGGATTGTAATGATTGAATCCAGTCATACCTGCCTGTGCATAATCTATTTAAATTGAAAGGAATATAATTGGAGAGAACATACACACAGGGAGATTCATGTTTATAATTATTTTCTGTTGACTTTTAACCTTCCATTTGCAATATACTTAACTGTTCTTCCTGTATATAGCAATCTTGGAGAAGCTTCTCTACTGGGTTTAGTCAAAAGGAGTTATGAATCTTATGCATTGTAGGAAGATGAATGATTATCTTATTATGGAAGTTCAGAAACAATTTTCTAGCATAAAACAGTGCAAAACAGGCTCAAAGCCCTCAGCTTCTAAATCTCAGCAGTTCTTCATTGCCTTATACTTTGCCTTCACTGGCTGGCGAAGCTCCACTTGTCAAATGTATGTATGAATGTTACTAATTAGATTTCCTAACATATTTAGATGTAATTTATCACATTTGTCAATTGCTATTTAAGGTAAAATGGGATGAGGACGTAGGCCTGTGGAGTAGAAGTATTAAGTTGGGGGTAGCTGATGGACTTGGCTTGTGGAAACCCACATTCAGCACTGCGTTTTGACTGCAAACTCAGGATTACACTATGAAAGAGGAATAAAAGGAGAAGTTGTTTACATGAACACGCAAAGCTGCATGAGACCCCAAGCTTTGAATCATGTAAGGTGTTGCAGGTTAGGCTTGAGATATTATATTAAAATCTGAAATATGACTCAATCACAGGAAGTGCAATGTAGAATGCCCTAAAGAGAGAAAGGATGGATGCTGTGGTTACATTTAAACTTCCAAATGTAATCCTTTTAAGCTCTTGGAACTAAAATAGCTGTTGGTAGGAATGCAGATGTGCAAGAGAGCTTAAAATACTCCTGTTTGAATGAAACCTAGTTTTAGTCTTCACCGACAGGCAAATCACCGATTTATTTTAAAAGCAAAATAAGTAACCCATTAAATTTGATCTGTTTTTAATCCTGCTTCTTTTCACAGTAGTTGACAAGATATTTTGACAGATGTAACACTAAGTGTGTTAGATACAGTAAGATTCAGGCTCCTCTTTGACTTGATTTCAGAAGAAGACATTATTATTTTTAGCCAAATAACGTTTAATTTTTAACACAAATCTGGAATGTTTTTTTGTATCTAAGCAATACACAGATCTCAGCTGATGGGCAACACTCCAGTTGATAGTGTTCCAGAGACTGTAACTGCTAGTAATGTTACTTTCTAGCATCTGTGTGTGTTGGATATGTGCATGATACACTAGATATCCTTGCGAAATGGATACATAGCATTGTTTGGTTGAGGGGAAAGGTTTATAAAATATAATATAAATGAAAGAGAAGTAACAGTCTATTTAAACTCAACTCACAATCTTTTATGTGATACTCTGCATTTTAAAGTATAACTACTAATAAATACCTTTGCAAAACTAAACATATTCTTAGTCTGCTTAGGTATGAAGTCTGTACCTCATTCTGTTTCTACCAGTTTCTATTAGGGTGCCCTACACCTAGATTTCACACCGTAGAGACTCTTACCCCAACTATCCTGTGAGAAAATCTATTTCAAAAGTGATAATAGTGTTCAAGTGGTTCTCAAAACAGAAAAAAACTGCCCCTCCCTTGCCGGATATATAATTCTTCTCTCCCTAGAACAGTATTTAGGACAGGGCTATCCCAGTGTGGTAGTAATGGGTTGTAGTCAACTGTGTAAAATGAGACAAGTTAAAGCAGTTTTAAAATCCACACGTTTCCATGTACATTAGTTATACAATGAAATGTTGATATTCAGTTCCACAAAATTTTTTGTTACTCTTGCTAATCTAGTCAGTAATCACAAAATAAGAGGCTAATTCTGATGGATAATTTATTCAGTACATTATTTTCTTTCTTCTGTTCACAAAATGCTCAGAAGATTCTCACAGAACTTTATTGAGTGCGTTTGTAAATTTGTTTAGAAAATGTTTTCCCAGTATGAATATTTTATGAACAATTTGTTGTGGGTATTCATGATTCAAATTATAACACTGATTTAGTGCCTAAATAGTACAGTGCCTAAGTAGTACGGTTTCTGCATTGTAATTGTGACTTGTGCAGCTTACCCGCGCATTTCCCATTTAGAATATAAAGTGTGAATAATCACATTCAAGCACATATTTTAGGACTATTTAAGTTTTCACTTTTAAGTTTCTTTTTGCAGGTTAAAGTAACACTTGTTTTTTTAATTCTAATGAATATTAGTGGATTTTTTCCATTGCTTACTCAGCTCTAGTAATTGCATTTTGGCGACCTAGATTATCCCTGCAGTTTCAGCAGCTTCAGTAGAGTACAGCCTTCTCCCTTCACTTCACCTTCTAGACTATTTTGAAAAGTTCCTATGGGCTGGGAAGGATTTGTCAGAGTACACTGCAGATATCTTCATTCCAGTGAAATATCTTTATCCAGGGAAGCCCTCTGGGATACTTTGATAAAAGGTACCCAAAGATGTGAGATTTTTTCCAATTACTTTCTAAAGATGACAGTCTGCCTCTCTTTAACTGAGGAATGTATTGCTTAAAATTAGACTTTTATGTATATATTTATATATTTGAATAGGTATACTTTTTAAAGCTCTAAATTGTGTTCTGGTTCCTTTAAAGTCAATGGCAGTTGCATACATACTTAACACTTACTAAAATACATGCAAATTCGAGTTGTGATATTTAGGCATTTAGCTCTAGCATGACTCTGTCTTTTTCTTCCTTAGCTGTAAATTCTACATTTCGTTTATTACAAGGTACCGTGAGGCTTAAGTAGTTGTTCGTAAAGTGCTTTGAGAAAATCAAGACAAAGTTAGCCACGTGAGTGCAAAGCAGATTCTATAAGAAATTGACTATGGGCAGAAGCTGTATTTTCTGCAATAATAAATTTTCAGCTTTTTTTTATAAGCTTCAGTTAAATCTGCAGGTTGCTAGTGTCTGAAAACATGTTTGTTCTTGGTGGTTATAGGTGGGAGATACAGAATATCAGGGAAGGTTTTCCACTGAAGATGTGGCTTCCTAGGTGATTGAATTCCTCATTGCTGGCTAGCATTGCTAGTTTAATGGGTTTCTGTGCAATTCAGAAACCCATCTCTTTAATGTGGGAATACAACATTAGCAATTTCTTGAAGTTCTCAAGGCAGTGGTGAAAAAATCATTAGGGAAGGCAGAGTAAAGGGTTTAGGGTTACTCAGTAACTCATGGCTTACCCAGTAATTCATTTTCTGTGAGGAGGACTGAGCACTGACACAGGTTTGCCCAAAGAGGTTGTGGAGTCACTGTTCTTGGAGATATTAAAAAACTGTCTGGACACAGTCCTGGGCAACCAGCTGTAGATGACCCTGCTTGAGCAGGTAGATTGGACCAGATGATCTCCAGAGGTCCCTTCCAACCTCAACCATTCTGTGGTTCTGTGGGTGTAGGAGAGGGAGCAGCATGCTGAAATGGGGAAAGAATCTGGTGGTTGTACTTTAAATGGAGGGTGTAGTGAAAGCATAATTGGGAAGGAGAAAGAGTTGGGGAGCTGAGGAGAGCAGAAAGTATCTCAGGACAGAGAGTAGTGTCCCGGAACTGAAAATGAATTTTCTGTCTCTATAATGTGATTTGGAGTTATTGATTACTTCACATTGGAAATTTTGGCAGTAAAAGCATCAGAGAGTATTATCAGTTAAATCAGAGTAACTAAATGCTTTTCTGTCCTTGATCAAAATCTCTCCTTCCTCTGACATTCTCAGTTGACATATTAACTCTCTCTTCTTGTCATTTGGGAGGATTCTGTCAATTTAATGAAAGAGCAGTTTATGAATCTCACGTATCTACAGGAGAGCAGGGAATGTTGCCAAGTTTTTATCTTCACACATATACATGATTTTACTTCTTCAAATTGGCTTATTATTTATTCCGTGACTGCGGGAGAAATTTTTCTCTGTGTTGTATTCTGTAAGTACAGAAGTTGTGTATTCTTCTTGTGGACATATAGGAATATGCCAGCTTTTTGCTATTCCTTTTCCAGAGGCAGAAGCAGTATGGCATTCTACAGTGTCTGAAAAGGATCAATTCTCAGAGGAAGTGAAGCTATCTCGGACTCAACTTGGGCAAAGCTGAAGTGACACTATCCAACATACCCATTTTCTCCAGGAAAAGATTTCCTTTCCGCTGAGTCCAAAAGCCTGGCCTCCAAGAATTTTTTCACACAACAGCCAGCTTTAAAGGGCAGAATACTGGCACATTGACCGAATCACAAAATTCATCATAAGTCTGCCATCTGTATCCAGAAAAGGAACTATGGAAGCCACCACAGCAAATTATGCTCTTATAGGAAGAGGGGTTTTTGATGAGGATATTCATAGCCCTTTTAAGAAGATCTTTAGGTGACTAGCTTAATTTGGTGTATACAGAATGATATGGCAGAACTTTTTACTGGCATTTTTGAGGGTTAGGATTTTCAGAATGAGTCAGTCTGTGACCCTCACAGTTATTTACACGCAGCTTCTCCTCAGATGTTTGCCAAAATCCCTAAGTCTCATGCTGTTTATAGGAGTATTATAAGGAAGTTAAAGCAATAGTCTATGAAGAACTGTCATCCAAGAACTGATTCTCCTGATACTACATATTCATCCATAATGCTCACTACATCTGTCGTCATTTCTTCAGCACTGGATACCTTCTTTTACCGTAAATTATGCAACATTTGTCCCAGGTTAGTGTTTTCCAGTACTGGCTCAGGTGTGTTTTGCACTCCGCAGTTCTAGACACTTCATTACTTTTAGGGATTCATTCCACAGTGTAGTAGCTTCAGTATTTGAGGGGGTGTGGGTGGGTTGTTGCACACTTTTGATTTCCTTTTTGTAGTATGATTTCATTTTTATGCGTACCAGACTTCTGCCTTTTTGATTCTCTATGTGCAAAACCCACAAAGGCAGAAATGAGAACTCCAGTAGTTTCCTAGGTCATTTTGTCCAGAGGCAATCTCATCCAAATATTGTTGTCACTGGGCAGCTAGGGTGTGCTAGCTGGGAGAGCAATTCTTACATTTCTTCAGGGGATGAGAAGATATTCCAGACATTTCCATCACCCTCTGTATGAGAGACAAACTGAGGTCAGAAAGAGAGAAGCTGGCCACTGTACTAGTATGTGTCATATTAATGGTTATATTGTTGGAATTGGTAAATGCTACCTGGTGAATAAAGACAAGCCACCCCATAAGTTAAATATACAAAAGGAAGCAATTAAAACGTAAGGAGGTATTTAATTACTTATGTTTAACCTCTAAACTCTGCCATTTCTTTTTTCAGTCCAGGGTATTCTGGACAAAGCTCTGCAGCTTTTTGGTTGGCTATTTTTTTATTTATGTTTTGGTGTTGATAATGTTTCCCTTGCCTGAAGAGATTATTAAGACAAGAAAAAAATCACTGAGATTAAAAGAAACAATACAAAGACCTGCAAGTAACAGAAGCAATACAAACAGTGAAAGGTGGAAGGAGAAACCTAAAAGAAAAGTGAAAATTAAAATAACAAAACAGAAAACTAAAATAACGAGATACACATTCTACTTACCTCTTTACATCTATATTGTATAACTTCCCTTGTTCCTGTGTTTTTGTGTGTAGAATACCAGTCCATCTGGCAGAGTTATGTCTTCGCTTTTAGTGACTGATGTAATGTACAAAAAGCCACTCCCAAAAAATCAGTATTTTACGGAGTTTAAGAAAGCTCTTGTTTCCACAACTTTTCCCAAAATCCATGTAGGTTATTTTACAGTGTTTTACTCCCAGTAAATCTTTTTTGAATGACAGATCATACAGTTATTGATGCTCGGCATGATCTTTAGAGAATTCGTGGGAATTTTGCATGTTCCAGGAAGAACAGTATAGAACACCAACTGTTGGCAATGAAACAAAACCAGGAAGTTCTTTTTAGGTTACTGACTTTACAGGTTGCATCCATTCACTTTCTATACCTTCATTCTATCCCCTGGGCCCGTAGCAACACATGTCCAGCAAAAGGCAAAACCACCTTCATTTCATCCTCTGGAAGTTGTAAAATTCAGTGCTCCATGGAAGCAGAAGTAAAGGCTATATATAGGTGTGCACGGGTGCCGTGCACAATGCTAATCGGCCAAATAAAGCTGCCGCATCAGTGAATATGTGAGTCAGCAAAGCATCTGCAGAGAGAAAAGCAAGCACGACTGTTGCTAAGATACCATGGTTGCAACACAAAAAGTGACAGAAATGGAGTTTCTTTATTAATAACTTACGGCAGCATATGTATGGTAATCATGGCATGTAGAAAAAATAACAAACATCCATACACAGCAGGATGTACAACACATACAGCAGGTTAAGTCACATGGTGGAGTGGAGCAGGGCCATAGAAGGGCTTCTTCAACTACATCAGCAGCAAAAGGAAGGCTAGGGACAACGTGGGGCCGCTGCTGAATGAGGCGGGTGTCCTGGTGACGGAGGATGCGGA
>Ga0065711_1006053_pt1 | contig 22062 bp, 12 predicted proteins | sample Hoacrofraction12_FD_59098 | JGI IMG/M metagenome (GOLD analysis project Ga0065711, IMG submission 59098) | Hoatzin crop microbial communities from Cojedes, Venezuela - Epithelial fraction 12 v2 (version 2) | ecosystem: Host-associated > Birds > Digestive system > Esophagus > Crop | place... | reverse complement strand
AAAAAAAAAAGAAAAAAGGTTTTTCTTTGTGACTTTTATCCTGGAGCTGACCTTGCTCAGGGTTTAAAGAGCACAAGTATTGGTGTGAGATAAACATAATGGAAGAGGGGGCAAGGAGAGGGCTAGAAGCGGAAGAGTGACCTCTTCTTTCCCATGGCAGTGAGCTGGTAGTTAAGCTCAGCCCAGCCATCTTTAAAACTTGATTGCAAGTTTTCTTTTGACAGGGTTTCTTAATGTAGGGTTGTCACATCCACAACAATTGCAGTAAAGATAAGGCTGCAAGCCTGGATTTACAATAGTGAAAATGGAAGCAGAATTTGACCCTCAGATTAACATTTCTTGTAAGTCTTAACACTCTTTTACAGTGGTACTTTAGTTCTCGTTTGCTTCAGGTGTTGGGCTTGTAATCATACCAAAGTTTCAGGAGCAAAGCGTTTTAACTTTGGAGCCGGGGATTTGAAGAGAGTAACATTTCTACTTGATTATAAGGCAAGCTGCATTTGGTCAAACATTTTAGGTTATTATCATCCCAATCTGAAGCTTTTAAAGAAGAAAAGGAAACAAGAATTTTGTTTGGTTCAATGATACAACTTGTTAAGGGTAGCTGGCCCCTTACAGAGTGCCCTGATGATCCAGCCTGGAACCATGTGAACGGGAGGACTTCAGCGGTGTTTGACTGCAGCCATAAGGGCACAGGACATTTTGATTAAAAAATAGAATTGCTATTAAAGCCAAGCTGGCATCTTCCTTCTGATAGCGAGGGAAGTTTTGGTTCATTAAATTACTGTCCTTTTGGCTCTTGTTTAAAGGGTGCATGACCCTTCTTTTAGAAACGACCTACTGTTTGGAGGGAAGAGTTGGCGCATTCTTGCCTGATGTGATTGCTGTAGCAGAGGTGCCCAACAAAGGCTGAACTGGTCTGTCCTGGCACTGTGCTGTCACGGCTGGTGGCTTGAGAGCTGCGGAGCCCTGTGGCTGACCTCTGTGTGGGGGTCACCCCCGCTATGCTGGGTCTGAGCCTACTAAGTGTGCTCAAGAATGTATATTGACACAGCACATTGGGCCAGTCCTGCTGTTGCTTTGGGCAAACAAGAATCCTCTTTCCTTCTTGACCCAGGCACCTAGATATGGCAAAGGTTTTCTCCCTAGCATGGTGGGTTTGGGGATCCTGCCATGAGAAGATGTGAATTTTCTCAAGTCAGGAGTTTGCAGTTGTATGGCAGCGTCACTGAAGCGTTGGAGAGTTGGTGGTTATGGTAGCTGTTAGTTCTACTCTCAGTTCAGGAATGTAAAAACATAGTCTTGTATTTTAGAGTTTTTGTGCTTCAGAAAATAAGTTTTCATCATTAGCATTTAAAACTTTACTCACTGAACCATATTGCAAATGAGAAAGGAGAAAATGTCTTAGAAAGCATTTCCAAGTGCCAGGAAGTGCATAATTATTGCTGGAGTCTTTGCTTGAAAAGTTGGCAGCCTCCAAAATGATTGCAGATTAAATTCTACTTCAGATAAAGCAACAGCTGATACTTCCTCCTGCTCGGTTTCGATTGATACTTCTGAGAGAACTGCTGTGACCCCGCTTGGCTATGCTAAGATCCGTTTGTGATTTTAATACATATTTTCTTTTTAAGAAGTGCAATAAAAAAATAAGTAATACAGAATATACATTTTGGAGCAGTAGTGTCTGTCCCCTGAACCATAGAACAGTGGTGGTCTGAAAGAGCAGTAGATTGTAACGTGCAGTTACAATGGATCACCTGGTGCTGTTTCTCATCATTTCAAGCTGCTAAATCCCATTAAAAGAGAAGCTAGAAGCAAATTTCATGTATTTTTAGTATTTTTGCTCTATGAATGCAATTACTGTGACTGACACAAGAATTGCGTAAAACCGTGAGCAAAGAAGGAAGTGGTCTCTGTCGCTGTGCTGGGAGGGCGTTGGTCCTCCAAGCACTCTCCCTGGCAGCAAGTAGCTCAGAGGCTTCAGAGAGCCTCTGAAGTATTTACTGTTGGCCAACTGGGACCTCACTGGGAAGACCTTGGATACTGAGATGAACATTGTCATGTAGGAAAAAATCCCTAATCTGAATCAGATCAGTTAGCTGTGCTACAGTTGCTCTGTTACAATCCTTTTCCCAGGTAGGCTCTTTCTTTGCTAGTTTTGATAAATTCAAAGGAATTTTGTTGGTAATTATAAGGGATGTGGCTTTTACGCCATTTTCCTTTATGCTTTTTTCACTATACTGAAGATGTGGTGTGTTTAATATCTACACTCTTAGAGAATACTTAAACCCCTAGTATCCAAAACTATATGAGTCTTTCCACCTGTTTCTCCCAGGCAGCCCAGCTCAAGCTGGAGTTCTGCTTAAAATTTTTGCTAAGTGTAGCTGCGTAGTTGAAAAGGGTACCACCCTCACAAGTCTAGTCTTTTCCAATGCTAGAAATGATCACCTGCATAGAAACAGTGATATTTTAACTTAAACTACAGAAATCAAAGTATGCTGATGCACAGGGTCTCAACCATGAAATGGACGTACAACTCCCTGTTCTGCTGGTCCGCCACGGCAGGTGAGGAGTGACTTTCAGAATACAGGCAAAGCAGAAAGCTGAGGACAGTAAAATTTCCAAATGCCATTGTTATCCAGGAGGGAGTAGGAGCCCTTTGCTACTTCCTAAATTGTTTTCACAGGAGACTATTGGAATAATGCTATTTCTGGAACTCTGTCTTGTTCTAGTTAATCTTTCCCTTTCTGTGGTGGACGTGATCTCTTTCTTTTTCCCTTATGTTACCCTTCACACCTTCTTTCATTTGCTTTTCTCTTTTTCTGTCTTGTTTAGACGCTCTCTTTTTCAATTGTTTTTCCTGGCAGAAAAGACAAATAAATATAAATATATGTAAAATAAAGAACCTGTTAGTGCCTTGATTTGCTAACCTTTTATGGTTTATTTTCAGGATTATTATCTCGGTACCAAAGCTCAGTTAGCAAAGAAGGGTGACAAGTGCTTGCTGCTCTGAAAGTCCCTTTCCAGAGCAAAGAAAGGGAATTTTTCCTTTCTTTCATTCATTAGGACTGCCTGAGCCACCAGAGTCAGAGCAATTTTTGTTGGGTAGTCTGGTTCAGATACCATATTTCTTCAGTTGGGGTCAGTGAAGAATGTCCTTATATAAAAGATTCCCACTTTCTCCTCCTGTTATAACATACCTGAGGCCAGTAAAAAGCTTTTAATTGCAACAGAGAGAAAACAGAAGAATGGCTGGTGAGAAGAAGCATGACATGTCATTTATTAAAGGTTGACCCTGGGCTGGCATCAGGTGACCTGTAAAAGCATAGAGGGATCACCAAGTAGCACAACTTATTGCAGATCTTGCCAAAAACTTCCAGTGATCCTACTTTCAGCTGTAACTTTACTGGATTTCCTCTATTTGGCTGAAAAAGACTGCAGCAGTTATCTGCATCAGGCTTACTTATTTGCCTTTTAAATGTCCTTCAAAATGGCTCAACCGTTTCTGAAATGGAGACTGGAAAAAGGTGTTTTCTAGTGACTACTTCTTACAGATGTTCTAGTACCTATTAATTATGGACCACTGACTTAACAGTTGATGTGGGTAAGGTTGCAGGATATCATAGAATCACAGAACGGTAGGAGTTGGAAGGGACATCTAGTCCAAACCCCCTACTAAAGCAGGGTCACCTACAGCAGGCTGCATAGGACCGCATCCAGGTGGACTTCTCTATGAGAAGGCAAACTTCTCTATGTTTACTTCTCTATGAGAATTTATTTGTGCATTTATAAAAATCAGCTGAAAGTCGAAATTTGACCAAGATATAAATTCCTTAAAAATATCTTGCAGCCATACTTTTGGTACTTTCTGACTAAGAAGCACCTGGCTTTACAACCTTACTATTTTTAATATAATTCTTTTTTTTTGTAATGATACCTCCACAGTGATTAAAGCTGCCTAATATTTTCCATTGTAGAAGCCTCTCTTTTAGTTGCATGTTTCTTTGTCAGGTCTTAAATGTTGGGGTTGATTTTTTCTGTACTTGCTTTCTGCCTCAGACTGAATAATTTTGGGAAGTTTTAGTAAAAATGATATAGCTGTATTTGAGAATTGTCTCCGAACAGAAGCTGGTTGTTGAGTTGTTTCTGGTTTGCAGTGCCACAATTTTTATTTCTTTTTCTTTCAAGTGCTTTGCCTTTCCTGAGCAAATCCTCTGAAATTAGAACTGGGACCAAAGATTTGGCAAAAGGATAGTCCTGGGATAAAAGAAATACCACTTACAGTCCTCCAAAGACTTGGACAGATTTGGATGAACTACACCTTTGAAAATCTTTTTACGTATGTTCAGAAACTACAGGCTTCAAAAAGGCTTGTTTCAGTGGCCTCAGGCTAGAAGTAATGGGTAAAGTAGTGAATATTCTGAAGATACATATATATATATAAAAAATATATATATATATATACAGTGAATGTGAGCCACACTCATATATATGTTGAATCAGACTGGCATGACAGAGGATGTACCTCCCAAATGAAAACACATGGCCATGGAGGCCCAGCAGCCCAAGGTGAGAGGGAGGATGGGTAAAGGCAGAGCTGATGCCAACTCCCTGCCTGGTGGGCAGAGCTGCAGCTTCCCTCTGATTTGTCTGGGGGGAAAGTTGGGAGTTTGGGAGTTAGCAGGCTCAAAGCCTGGGAGTTTGAACATGGAAAGGCTAAAGATGGTCAATTTTCTTTCTCCGGGAAAGCTTGCTAATACCTCATATAGCCATTTTGTTGTTGTTTTCTTTACCTCTGTTACTAATGAAAATAAGAAGCTGGTTACTTTGCACAGAATGGGCGGTGTAGGTTTTGGAGCCCTCAATGCATATGCCCATTTGGTCACCTTAAATGTTGCTGCAGCATTTGGCTGTTTCTCTCGGGGAACTAGTAAGCCATTGCTTCTTTTTTTTCAAATTATTTTTAGATTTATTTCTGAGAGCCCCATCTCTCCGTGGTGGGCAGTCTCCCTGTAGAAAGTACAGCACTTACAAATCGCCTAATAAAGTCTGAAGAGCACTCTGGGATTCGTTTGATAAGACGGGCTGTATAAATGAAAGGCTGTTAATTGTGCGGCTGGCTGCCACGTGCAGTTAATCCGCAGCGCAAAAGCACGGCGAAATGTGCTCTGTGAGCAGTTCCAATTCAGAAATAACCGGGAAGGAAAGAACAGAAGCTCAGGGCTACCTTTCGGCTCTGTGATTTACACCGCCCACGAGGATATCTCGCAATGTTGGCCGTGTATTTCTCAGCTCGTTGCCAATCCTCATGCCACCGCTGAACTTGATACTGAGGCTGGGACTTTGTAATTCTATCCAGAATGGCGCGGTGGTTCTCCTGGTTCACTCTCTGCAGCTCCTGCTTTTGTTTTTCTCCATTTAAACTGGAGGGGAAAAACGAATATGCAGAATCAAACTTTTCCACGCTTGTTCACGTTCCCATGCCTGGGAACCCAGAATGTGAAATATCTGTCAGTCTTGTGTCAGGGGAAAATTCGCCTAAGGTTTTATATCTGACCTACAGGGACTTGCTCCTCCTTGATCTGCATTATCTGGCCCTTGCAACCCAATCTTTTTGTCCTTCTTAAGAGGATAGTCTTTGTTCAGTATCTTCCGAATGCAGCCCTGCCTATATGAAGGTTTGGTACATTTTACAAGAGGAAAAATGGTAATTTTATCTTGGATTAATGCCAGCCTTCCAGTCTTGGAATTGCTGTAGTGCGGTACTGTAGGTGAGGGCATGGCCGGTGTCTGAGATGTTTAACAATCAGTTTCAGTTACTTCAGTTACAAATGTTTATACATTTGTTTTGCATACAAACCTGATGTACCAAGTTGGGAAGCATGAAGATAATAGAGAGAAGGATACTGCCTCCAAAGCCTTGGAAACTTTCTGTGATTTCTGAGACAATTTCCCAGAGAGCTGAGCTGATCTCATAGCAGTTTCCTGCCACCAAAAAAGGGAAGGACTTGCTTTTTTCCTTCCCCTGCTCATCTCCCCACTGCTCCCAGCTGTGTGGTCTTCTCCACCCCTTGCACCAGCCCTGGAATTCATCACTTTGCAGAAAGTGGCAGAAAAACTATCCAGGTTTGTTTGTTTTTGTTGGGTTAGCTTTCTGCTGCTGTCTCAAGTTTAATTAGCTAATGGAGAGGTTTGATGAAAACCAGAGCTGATCCAAAGAAAACAACAAGAGTTTGCCACTTGAACGGGGAAGGGAGAGAGGAAATGAAAAGGGGGCAGATGCTCTGCTCCTTCCGTATCTTGTGGAATCACGCCTTCAGCAGCGGAGTTAACTGATGCTGGCTGGTGGCTGCACTGATGAGGGTGTTCTTCACTAGTGAGAAGCCGTAAGTGCTATGGTGTGGATTTGCACAATGTGGACATGACCATCTCTGTTTCAGATAGCTTCTGTCTTCCTAAAGAACTGTGCAAGTGTCAGTATATTTGTGACGGTGACGTGTAGTGAGTTCTACCTAGGTCACTTGCACCTGAGCTGCGTTTTGCTGCCTGGAGACACTTTAGGGCCCGATGAGCAGTCAGTCTGTCATGAAGTAGTCTGTCTGTAAATGAACCACAGAGGGTAACAACCGCCACCTGAGTTATACAAACCACTCCCTTCACTTCAAAAGCCAGTCCCTGCTGTTGATTGGTTTTCTGTGCCCTATTCACAGTGTGAGTTTCCTCCTGAATCAAAAATATGTAAGGTTGTTCTCTCTAGTGATAAATCCTCAAGGCATATTTTGATTGGTCTCCTTTGGGCAGTAAATTACATTTTCACTTCTGCCTGTTTCCTGCTCCACTTTTTAATTTTAATGCTATTTTTCACTCTGTTTTTATTTCATCTCTAAGGTTTGGATCTGCCTCTTTCCGGTGGTGTCTGTAGGAACAACTGGCAAAGTCAGCAGCAATGACTCATTTAGCAGGAACAACAGCTTTGCTGGGACATAATAGGTTTGCTTCATTTATTGCCTTAAAGTAGGGCAATGTTCTCCCTCTTTTTTTTTTCCATTCCCTCAGTTATTAAACTGAAAAACTAATTTAAAGCCATCTAATCTTCAACAGAGGGTAGGACGAAAATGATCCAGCATTGGATTTCATGTGACAAGGCAAGCAAATGGCTTTCTGAAATGTTGATTATACCTTAGGCTGCCTTTTAAAATACGTGTCCTCACAGAGCAGTTTATCCTTAGCTATGCTTGTTACTGGGAAGGTAACTTGATGACTACGTAGAAACAGTGCTGCTGATGTTACCTTTTGGCCTTATAGTCATTTTTGTTGTCAGTTTGTCCCTTTTTTCTCATGATGCAGGACATCTTCTCCAGCAGCAAACGGTTGTCTCTTTCGATGGCAGAAAGTCGGTCTTCCTCCAACTTGCATACAGAAGGAATAAAAAAATGCATTTGTTTTCACAAGGCCAGAGCAAGCAGCAGTGATGAATCACGAATATCTAACGGTGTTCACAATTGCTGTCCCCTCTACAGAGAGTGTGACAGACACTGAGCAGGTAGAACTCTGTGCTAGTGTTGAGAGAACCCTTTGTTTCACCATTTTAATGGCGATGCAGCGAGAGAAAGCCCTTTGCAACGCTGTCAGTTTGACCCTGAAACACGTTCCTGGAACCACAGCAACAGCCTGCATAATTAGCAAATGCATTTCATCAGTGTAAGCAGAATTTCTATAAATATTTGTCAGTGTATTTTTCAGGATCATCATTATCTTTTGTGTCTCTAGCAGCCTTCATAGACTTTCATCAAAATCTAGGGTTGTGATGGACACTGTACAAACACATGATGGGACTTATCCAGGCTCCTCTGAAGTCAGTGGGAGTCTTTCTGTTACCTTCAGTGGGCTTTGGATCAAATGGTAATTTTTCCGTTGACTTCAGTGAGATTTGGATTACGTCCAGTTGCAGGCCATTTTTGTCCTGGAGGGGTTGCAGGCTAGTGTAAGAAGAGAAGCAACAACTGGGTGTAACGAACAAATGGAGAGAGATGTATGAGGCAGTATGAGCTAGTTATGTTCATTGTTAGCATGATTTTAAGCCTCTTTAAATTTGATTTTAAAATTGAAGATATTAATAATCTCAATCTCTGAAGTTAACTGTGTCAACAGTGGGATGAAAATTGAAGGAGTCCAGTGGAGGAGGGAGGATCTCTTTGGATATCTGGGACATTTTCTAATTTGTAAAAAATGTTGCTGTATTGTTTTTCAAAGAAAACAAATCCATGCTAAAAGTGTGTTTGTGGGAATTGGGAAGAAACTGGGGAGAGGTGAAGAGAAAATCTTATTTTCAAGGTTTTCTGAGTCCCAAGAATGCCTTCTCCAGCAAGGCTGAGTTGGAGGTAACCAGAGAGAGGCTGGGTGGAGGAAAGCAGGGAAAGAACACTTTTCGTAGCTGGGCTTCAACATGACCTTCTCAAAGCCCTCTCAGAATAGAATCACTGAAGAAATAGTCTTGTTTTGAGCGTATTAATTCACTTTTCTACTTTCACCTCTTTTTTTTCCACGTTTTATTCTAGGCACTCCAAAGATATTGCAAGTCCTGTATAAAAGAAATAGGAAATCCTGCTCATCCTGCTTGGATAGTTTTGGGTGGCTCATGTTAGAGCAGCAGGTTTCTGTATGGAATCTTGTGCATCTGTCTTGTTTGCCAGGGTTTGTAACCAAAGCAGGTCAGATGCTGGTCACACTGTGGTTTAAAGGTACCTGAAACTGGTGCATTAGGTAAGCCCACTGGGTTCTGAATAACCCTGAGGAGAATGATTGTAAAGAAGAAAGGATAACTAGAAGATTGCAATGTTAGAGGGTTGGGTGTGTTTTTTCTTTCTTTCTGTAGCAGTTTGGAAAGGAGGAGGATGAGAAAGAGACTGGGACCACAGTCTGACTTCCAAGTATCAGGACCTGTAGTTCAAATGAACGTGCCAAAGAGTAGTGCATTCCTGCTCGTGGGGTTTTTGTTAACCTGGGTGGGGTGTTATGCAATGTTTCATTCTCAAAGGAACTTTAGGAGTGTTATTTTTACAGTAATAGGAAAAAATTAACGACAGCAATTGAATCCACATCCTAATATAGCATATGATTTTATGCATGGAGGAGAAATGAATTGTTTTGCTAGTGAAAGGATTTTAGGGTGCCTGGGGATTATTACATTGCACAGTGACATGATAAACAATTTTAAGGAAATTAATTCTGAAGTCCTTACATGGGCTACGCTCCCATTGCCTGAGGGACATTGTGTTGGAAATTAAGTCTTTGACAGGGTTTAGCTGCACGTATTTTCTGCTGTGCTCACATTTGGGTTTTTTTTAATTGTTGTTGTTTCCTTTTAGTGAGCAGAGTTAATTAGGTAACAATTTATTTTCCACTCTCATCTTTTAATAAAAATTTGCCTCTTGGGAGCAGTAAGATTTTGAAGGATAACTGCCAGTCAAGGCTACCCATTGTTATTTCTTGTGCTTTGAATATGTTAACATCCTATTATTCAGTTCATTGCTCTGTGTGTATCTTGGTGATTGTGCTATTCTTGTTATTTGCGATGGTTTTTTCGTGGTTGTACAGAAGTACCTTTTAGGAGGCTGCTTGAACACTTTAGCTCTTGTTAATCTGAAGCGCTCTGATTTCATCAATAATCATAAAGATGTAATAAGTTTTTTAATGTGGCTGGGAGTGTGCTATTCATGAATCCTGATAGTCCTGTTGCAACAATCACTGTACAGAGGGGAAAAAAAAAAGCCCTGAAAGTGACCATCTGGTAGTCTCTTTTGAGAGGAGACGTGAAGGTAAGTGTGTTAGCGCTCAGTGAAAGGACCAATACTATACCTTCAGCTTCCCTAACTTCGGGTGAAGGTGGCCATATGTTGCAGGGGCACTTGTGTCCACTAATGGTTTTGCTGCCTGGATCTGTAACAGAAATGAAATGTTTATCCATTTTTGTTGGAAATACCCTTGCATATCATTATGGGAAATCTTTTAATTCTCGTGTTCTGTTTTGTTAGCCAGCAATAACACGATTAAACATATGATTCATTATATCAGCAAAGCCAGACTTGCCCAGCAGAAGAATAGTGGGAAATGAAAATGTTAAAGGCAGTCGTTCTGAAGTCTGCTGGAGATGCAAAGTGCTCTTTATGTTGGAGAAATGTAAAAATACATACAGTCCAGTTATGGTGGTGTTGATGTTACGATACAGGAAAGACTGTCTAAGAGAGGGCGAGCAGGTTTTATTAGGCATCCAGCAGAAATAAAAAGGCTAATGTGAGAAAGCCCTAGGTACTCCTAAGCTGTGCCAGGTCTTCCAAAAGGATGCACATTTAGGATGCTGCCAGAAAGAGGTAAGCAGTACTGGAAAAGGACTTGTGTTGAAAGTATTCCCAGGCCTCTTCTTAGTGCTTCAGAACAATCATCAAAAGCAAATCGTGGCTCTAATTATTCTGTTGGAGTTGATAGTTTCGTGGCACGATAATATTTATCTCCATGTTGACCTAAATAGCCATGCAATATATGAGGAAGAAGAATAATCTCTGGACTGAAGAAACCCCATGGAAGAAAAACTGGTAACAGGGAGCGGAGCAAGACAGGATTTAGAGGGAAGACCACTCTCTCTTACACTGGGGTCCTGCAGGGAGTGAGACCAGATCGGTTAAAACAACAACACCATGATTTTTGTCATGAAATACATGTGATAAAACGTTCTCCCTCTGTCATACCTCATACTTGAACTGTTCCATCCCAGGCTAGCTCAGGCTATTTGGAACCATTTATCAGTGATATAGAAAGAAGAGACAAATACTTGCTATTTTAAAAAAAAGAGGTTGCCAAGTAAGAGCAGCAGGCACAGCACCAACACAACCCGCACGCAGCAGGGCATGACCAAAGAACTGCCTGAGTCAGCAGAAGTCTTCCACATCTCTTTTTGTAGCAGCTTTGTGATGAGCCGAGGACCAGGCTTGAATCCCTGATGGCAGATGTGTCATACATACTACCTAGACAGGTTCCTTGCTTTTATAACAGGGCAAATCATTCATAGGATTGACTGGCACAATGTTTAGTTTTTTCTAGCTTTGTCTGAAATTCACTTGGACTGCTCAGCTGCTTCTGAAAACGTTCAGCTGCATTTTGGTGGCAGTCTTCTCTGAAGAGGTGGGATCCTGGAAGGGGATAATTGCTCTCAACTCCAGCTGATTTCAGGGAAAGAGGAGAGCACTCAGTGCAGTGGGATCTGTAAAGGACTAAGTAACTGTTGTTTATGGGATAGCAGAACTAAACTTGTAAATCTCAGGGGTTTGGTGGGTTTGGCTTCTGGTGCTGCTGTTTCCTCTGCTTCTTCAGGTGCTCTAAATTATCACACTATTAAGTTATTTTAAAATAGCTTTAAGAAGACATGCAATTTGTAAAAGAGGTTTGTTATTGTATCAGCGGAAATCACCGCTGTGAAGAATAAAAGGTGATATTTATGCAAACTTTGATTTTAATTTATAGATATGCAAACTGTTTCAAACTTTAACAACAAAAGGTGGGTTTAGAAATGACATTTCTTCTGTGAAATTTGTATCAATATGATTTCATATTCTGGAAAGTGTTATGATTAATTTCCCTTCTGTCCTTATATCCACAATGGTAAAAGGTAAAACCTAGTATTTTTTAAGCCCACCCTAATCTCTATTGTGACTCTTTCCAGAGCCATGGTGCTTTTGGAGCCATTTTTATATTTAATTCTATGCAGAATGTTGCGGAGAGGAGATGTAAATCTGTTTTTTTCCACTGTTCCTTTCTTCCATTAAGAAAATAACAAAATTATTCAGATTGGAGGTATTTGCTCTTGTGCACATAGAAACATGCTGACATCTTTTTCTACCTTTGCATCACGGAGAAAATTCTAACTTATTCCTAATCATTGCCAGCTTTTTAGTGGTCTTCTCCAAGAAGTGCACCTTTTTTTTTTTTTAATATGTTAACTTTTTTCCTTCCTCGCTCACTATTTTTCCCATTTCTCTCTTGCTCTGATCTGTTTTTTGAGCTCCTTCGATGCAAAGCCTGCACATCACCAGGCAGAGGCCCTTAGAGCCTTTTCTCAGAGCGATTCCTGTCTCTCTTGGCAGAGCAAAAGCCTGTGCCACATGTGGGCTGCATCACTCAGGACAACCTGCCGAATTGCCCCACTGCCTTCAGTTACCCCAGCGCAGGTGCCGCTGCTCTGGCAGCTGGTGCAACCATATTCAACTATATTCACTGTAGCAAACCTGAATTCGTGCCAGCAGAAGGCATGGTGAAATTTCTGGGCAATGACCATGGGAATTCAGGAGTGTGCCAGCATGATAACACTGGGGCACATGAAAAGACCGCTCTTTGGCCATTGGAGACCTTGTTAGTCACTACTTGAGCCGTGTGTGAACCCTGTAATAACAAACAAAATTCTGTACCTTCTAAGCCATCCAACATGACAGTTACTCTTTCTCTCAATATGCGCTCAGGAATTAACACTCGTGTTTAATCCAAGAGCAGTTGAGTCGTGGGAAATGATTTGTCCTCTATAAATACGTTTCTTCACTATATATCATGATGATATCTAACCTCTATTCTTGGCCTCTGAATGCCTTGGGACATATATATGAAGCACTCTGTACACTGAACAAAGGAGAGTTCTCTATGCACAGCGGATGCCGAGAGTATTCCAGCTACACTAATATCAGTTCCCTGCTTTAAAAGAGCCACTGTTTAAATAGCCAATGCTTATACACAATAGTAAGCCTCTCGAGATTAATTCACACAGAAGAAAATTTATTTATTTCAATATTGTCAGTTTGGTTAGAAAAATATGTCAAATTCAATTCTCTACCTCATCTTTAACTTTTTTCCACCTGCAAGTCAAATTATCAGAACAATGGAAGGAAGGAAGGAAGGAAGGAATGAAGGAAGATATTTTTATACAGTTAATGAAACAGACCCAGTCTGGAAATAATGAAGAACTATTTCTTCGTATTAAGGCTAATTATATTGTGATACAATCTTCCTAAGGTAGCAATATAGTTGAATCATCGCTGATGGTATTCACTGCTTAGGGATTTTCAAGAGAGAGTGGTCCTACATTATTACTGATTTGGAGCAGATGACTGACCAAATCTTCTTAGCTTCTAAATTTGCTCAACATCATTATGAGAACTCTAAATGTACACAAAAGCTGTATCTATATTTGCTGGATATTCTTAAAACGTGTCTCTTGTACCTTACTGCTGATCAGTGGCTTTCATAACAGTATTAAGAATGAGTAGAGAGATGCTGAAGCCTTTTTGGGTAGGCTTATTCTTTCATGAAGGCCTCTGCTCTTTATCAAACAGTTGTACCTACCCTTTTCTTGTGTTCTTCATACTTTGCTTTGTCCCATTTTAGATGAAGGTATTTGTTGCCACATGGTAAAACTGGCTGGTAGGCTCGATGCATCTTGTACAAAATAGATCATCTCTGAATCTGGGCTTTTTCAAAAAAAAAAGAAAGGTATGAGTAATACCAGTCTGAGCCTTTCCTAAACCAAAGCCCTGGAGACTTGTGGTATGTTTGTAGCCGGTCACGTGGGGGTTGTCATGGCATCACCGCTCAGAAAAAGAATGAATAGCTGGTGGTAGCATTTCAAACAATACCTTCAACGAATAGCAAACGAACTGAATGTTATAGCAATGCATTCCAACGAGTATTTTATTCATATATAAAATAGATTACCAATTATACTTCACTAGCCAGACCTACCTCCTGCTGATGAAGGAAAGACAGTGGTGTAAGCTACTAATAATGCTTTGCACACTACGGTAAATATGCAAAGGACTGTATAATGGGCTATATTTGCTGAGCCTTGAATTGAACGGCATGCCTCAGTAATGCTCCGAGCAAACCCACAGTGGGAGGTGTCATCTTTCACACTGCAATAACTTGTTTAAAACATTTTTTTTCATTGATAAGTATGCACTTTCCAAAAGCCACAGTAAATATGTTTATAGCAAAACAGTTCTGGTTTTTAATAGCATTTTCACTTTATCTGCATGCCATCTGATTGCTCATGAGTTACGGAAAGCTCAAACAGACATGCAAAAGCCAGTTATTTACCAAGTTGACCACTGGTTCTCATGCAGGGCCACCGTGGCTTTCACTCTTCACAGGCAACATTTGGCAGGGAGATGAATGGCAAAGGTTTTTTCTCAGGCCCACCCAAAAATGGAAAAGCTGCTTGTGCTCATTCGAGTTCAACTTGGCCTCCTCCAAAGCTGGGCCTGAGCTGACACAGTTCACTTGATGGTTCTGTCCTTGTGGTGCAGAGCACCCTGAAGCTGGGTCCAGCAGACTGCCAAAGGATTTTGCTTTCCCAGTAAGGCCTGTAGCTCCTAAGAAGTAGTTTCTAGGAGTAATTCCTAAGGAATTGCATCTTGCAGCTTTTAAACAGGCAGGATAACGCACATTCTATAAAAGCACTGGGAAGTAAGGAGGAAACCTATGGCTGTCAGTGCCAAAATTCACTAACCGGAATGGGTTTGTACAGGGACAAACCAGGGGATATTCCATTTTAGCACGAGGCTGTTTGTGCAGGTTCTTACGTGGAGTCTCATGTGGGTGCAGGGGAATAGTAACACATATATCACACAACTAGCCAGAATCAGGGCCAGTCCTCTCTTGAATCTGTATCTTGATTAACTTTTGCATTTGAGTAGTGAAGTAAGGTTGGATATAGGGGTTTGTGATTTTCATTACAGTTGGTGTGAAATGGTGCTTAAAGAACAGAAGCAGACATAAAATTAAAACCTTGATGCATGCTAATTTTGAGCTGTAAGGCAAATACTCTTATTTTCAGACAAATGATGGAAGGAATTGAAGAGTCATTTTTTCAGCTGCTTGGGTTCTTGTTATTTTCCTGTTAATGTAACGGGAAGATGTGGAGAATGTCAGTAAAAATAATAAAGAGTACAGAGTTGAAACGCATTTCTTTAAATGTATATAAAATCTAACTGTGCACACTAATACAATTGTATTTTGTTCTTGAACAAATAGAAATGCTGAGGCTCTCATTTGCTTGGCAGGGTCTTGACCTCAGCCCTTTAAATGCTACATGTGTAATGATCTGTTATGGACGGATCCAAAGGGCACCATTATCATTCTCTTTTCATTGATTTTGATGAAGCTCTTAAAATATACGGAAAACTTAGCCTCTTACATTGATTGAAACGAGGCCCAATAAGAAATTGACATCATTTGGAATTGTTTCCCAGCTGCTTCTGAATTAAAATTTGAGACAGAAGGGAAGTGGCTTTCAACTTCCTCTGTGGTTGCCTGTTCTCACTCTGCCCTCAGAAACCATGGACCATATGTGCGTTCATTCTAAAATGGGGTTTGGGTGGCTTTTTGTTGTTGCTGATTTTGTTTCGTTTTGTGGTAAGGAAAGCAAAACTCAACAGTTTCAAAATTGGCTGTCTTTGTGTCGAGCTACATAAGGTCCAGCAGGTCCTTTCTGTCAGAAGATGGTGCTGGAAGACAGGAACAGCAGGTCCTACCTCTTTTTCTAATTTCGTGGTCTAAATTTACCACTACCACAGGGGATTCTTCAGAGTAGCATTTCACCGTTCAGTCAAAGCATCTCATGAAGCGTCCTTAACAAACCAGAGGACTGGACCTACTACCTCTGCAAGATAAAGCAGATATTTATGAAACATTTATTCTGTAGATTATACACTTTGATGAAGTGACAGCCATGGGAATTTCCATGTTATGTGCAGAAAGACTTGCATATAATTCTTGATAGCAAAAGGTACTTGCTGAAGAACAGATGGCAAACACTTGCTGAAGAACAGATGAGAAATAAGTAGATAATGAACATAAGAATTTTTTTTAAAATGCATTTTGCACTATATATCAAGATCTGTATCCATTCAGATTTCACACAAAGCAGAGAGAATTGTTTTGTGCAGCATAAAAGCAAGGTGGTCAATACCAGACTACTTTTTTAATGTGGCAATCTTGGAGTTTGCTGAGCTTCTTTTCTGAGATCTTGGCACCCCACAGCTCTCATAGGTTTCTGGGTTTGGTTTTTTGTCTCTTTTTTGTTTTGGTCTGGTTTTTGAGGAAGCCTGTTCATATAATATATAGAGCTGTAAGATCTGTGGCTGGTATTGCTGCTATGAATTTGAATCTTGAATTACTTCCCCCTTGAACTATGTTGCAAGGTTAGTGAGTTGCTGCCCTTTCCTCTCCCACCATCTTTGCCAGAAGAAGAGCTGGGGCTGGCTTAGGAGCTGCCAGCTACAGCAGCTGCTTACGCTTATGGCCCAGTTAGTTACAGAGTAAGTTGATGAACGTGCTGCTTCTCCAACTGCACTTCCAATATAGAACATGGTTTTGGACGTGCTGCTGCTCACTGTGACCAGAAGTGCCTTTTCTGCCATTTGCTTTTGCTGTGAACTTTGTATATATAGTAAGAAAATGTAAGAGACAGTGTACATTTTCTAAAGCTTTAAAGGTTTTCTGTATGTGTGAAGAGGCAAAGAAGTCCTATTTTTTTTCTGTCAGCTTTCATGGTGATTTTAAAGTCATGGCAATTCTTCGCCTTACTCTATGAAGTGATTGACTGACTTTGGGCACATGCACAGACTGAATTGAAGGATTGGAGTCACTTCTGGGTGTGCTTGAGGATCAAGACCAGTCTCCTTTCATTCACTGCCTGTCCCTGGATGGGCATTTGGAGATGCTGAGAGAAGCCAATTTTTTTTTTTTCTCCTGTCGGTTCAGTATGTTACATGATAGGATCTAACGCTGTGACTTTGACCCCGCAAACACACCCCCTTATCATATAACTCACAAGCAAACCACCCCACTGAGTAGCTGAAGAGTCCATCTGTAGTCAGGGGGATAAAAAAAGCAGCTGGAAGCCCTGCTGGGGTGAGCGGGACCCGCCTGTCTGTGCACGCAGCATACCTACCCGCTTCCATCGAAGGGCTGCCGGCAGTCACGCGGGGTGCGTCTTCGGGCGTACGCGTGCAGCAGAGCAAGCAAAGCCTTCCCAGCGTGGCACGGGCGCTTGCTGCACCGGGCGATGCAGAGGGAAGGGGACGTGAGGGCTATGGCTCCCACCGCAATACAAAAACAGGTTTACCAGATGCTTCCTTTAGACTTGACCCTTTCTGGAAGCTTTGAGCAGGAATTAATTTTTGGCTGGGGGTAAAAAAAAGGTTGTTTCCCACTTATTGTCTGAGAAATTGAGAGAAGGGAAAGGGGGTGGGAAGAGAGGAAGAGGAAGGGAAAAACACTGCCATAATTGTGTGGAGTTTTATTTATATATACATATCTACATATACAATAAATCTTTTGGACAATGTTTGGTAAGATCCAGGATTTCCTTGATCTACAGCTAAAATTTCAGGTAGAGTAGTGCTGATAACTGATTTTCCTCAGTGGTTTTAACGTGGAAGGAGGGCACAGAGGGAGAGGAGAGGACTGTTGGGTAATTGACCGAGCTTCTGCATTGAGGTCTGTTTGCTTGTGCAGTAGTCCTTCGCTTTCTGAGGAAAGGTGGTCTTGCAGCATGGGCCCTACGGAGTATGTACACAGAGATAAGGCCAGGGACCTGTCCCCCACCTCTGCCAGAGGAGGGGAGCGCTTTCTGGGTCATCCCAGAAGGCCCTGGAGAAGGTAACTGGGAGCAGGTTGTTGCTGCTGCAAAGCTGGTCCATAGCTGGAGGCCAGCAAGCACTGGGGCGGAGGGCTGGGTGAACTGGCCCAGTGGGGCCATCTGCTCCAGGGCGAGGGTCCGCATCCAGCCACAAGCCCCGTCTCCACAAGGAACTCGACCTTTTCCTGGACACAAATGTGACTGCAGCCACGGCTGCAGCGAAGATGAGGAGATTTCTGGTGTGTGCAGGCAGGGGGTGTTGCTGATCCTTTGGCAGTTTTTTGATTCGTGGGTCTCTTCTTTGCATCAAATCCTTGTCAGGCTTTAGAAGAGCAAATCTCAGCCTACTCGTCAACGTGAGGCACAGCTAAATTTGTGGCTGGAGTGAGGGCAACTTGCCAGTGCCGGCAAGGCCCACCTTGCTCGAAGAGAGGTGGTAGCCTTCCTAAGCATGGCACAGAGGAGAAGACAGAGGGGCCTGAAACACGGCGAGGTCTGACCCCCTAAGAACAGGTGGAAGCAGGTGCCAATGTTAATTCTTGCTAATGTGTTGCTCAGTGGTTTAGATTTGCTGTATTGCTTTCATTATTTCTTCCTGCTACAAACACCTGATTGCTTTATAATGGCTAATCACAACTTATAATTTTATTAGGTCCTTGGATGTGTATTCTCTTTTTCTCTATCTTTCTCCACTCCATCCCACAAACCTGGCTGACCTTCAGAAATCTCATATGTATCCTCATCTTCATTTTTCGTTTTCCTTCTTTGACCTCAGAAATAATTGAAAGGTACCCAGAGAAAGGCACTGTTTCTCTGAACACAAGCACTATTTAAATGTGAACCCTGGGCTCTTCATCTAAACCTGCTGGGCACACAGAAGTCGGCTGCTTAAGGGCCTGGGTATGATTTTTGGAAAAAAAAAAAGGTCTGAAACTCTGATCTAGTTATACCTGTCTCTCTCTCCCCACTGGCCTGGGGAGACCTGTCAACTGCAAAATTACACCAATACAATTAGTCCTGTCATCGGCCAGTTAGTCAGATGCAATAAGCCAGCACGCTGACAAGAACTGCCAGTCTTACCTGTGCGTCCTGCTACCATTCAGCCTGTTCCACACCAGCGAGAGCGGAAGGCGAGTCTTGCAGTGCTGCCTTCCGATTTACCCTCTGGCTTACTTGGATTACTTACTCTGGTCTGCTGGCACAGAGGCAGCAAGTTGCAAGGTTCTGGCGCTCTGAGAAATACCTCATCCAAACCCTCTTGCCTTATTTTTTTTTTTTTTTAAGAGCAGATGTCTTGGACAGGCAGGTTTTGTTCTCCTTGAGGGTTTTATGGGCCACCATAAAGCCAGAACGGTCAATCTCTGCAGATGAGACTCAAAGCCAGTGCTAGACTATATGAGGTAGAGGAAGAAATCCTTTGCAGGGATAGCACAGGGAACCTGTAATTGTGCCGTTTCCAGCAGAGCAGCAAGAGCACTATGCTGGTTTGAGATGGGATTAGCTGGATGCATTAGTTTCAGATTATATATCTTGCTTTCTGGTCAGACACAGGCAGGTAACACTATCCTCAGCAAACAACTCAATTTCTGTTTGTTTAAACAATGTCATCTCATGGCTTCTCTTTGAATGCATGTATATAGCCACATCTGCAACCTAAACTTTCCCACTGGATGCATGAGGAATAAGCTCCTGGGTACAAGGAACATATTTTGCTCTTTGACATTTTTCGATGAGTGACCAGACCTTCCATCTGTGGTCCTTAGTTGAGATATCACAGCTATTTCCAGCAGGTGGCAGATGATAATCATGCTAGTAAACAAATCTGGGTACAAATGATGTGTTTTCCAGATTGTTTATTCAGATATTGACTTAAATATACACATTATATAGGGGCTATAAATGTGTTTCCAACAGCAATAAAATGAGATTGCATAATTGGAGCCGATTAGTAGTTACCCATGATAATATGTAATTAAATACTTGGGAATCTAGTGTGGTATGATTTCTTTTTTAATTCAGCTTTGATTTTTTTATCTTCCAGATCAGAGAAATTGTTTCTATTCCAAAAACCTCAAAATAACCATCTGGCTAATTGTGTTTCATAGTATAAGATTATCCTTGCTCATATACTGTGATGAGAGAGAGCTCCTCCATGCAGTCATGCCTGGATAATTAGCTGATGCTTTAAAGAATTACATGCTAAAAAAATGGTGCCAAATTGCACCACATTGCCTTTCCTAGGTAGCACCTCCCCAGCAGAGTAGCTCTGCCTGAGTGGTACTACTGATGGACAGAGAGTTTTTTTCAGATTAGCAGGCCCTAATGAGGACCGGATTTTGCTCCTTCTGCTCTTGTTAGTAGTTACTCACACACATGAGTAATCCCAGTGGGTTCAATGGGAGCTATTCACCACGCAGAGAGAGGCTGGCATTTGCAAGCTGACCCGCCAGCATTGGCTTCAATGGGAGTTTTGAGCAAATGGAAGACCACAGGATCTGACCCATAGTAAACGCGTGACTACATGGAAAAGTCTAGTCAAGGTTTAAAGCTGCACGTGGGATAGCTGTGTCACTCACAGCGCTGGTTGTAGATAAATTATGAAAAGCTTCTCAAAGTCAGTGTAAACTTTCATATATATCTTGTTTCTAGCACAAAACTGGGACGTGTCTGGGAGGCAGAGAAGTGTTTGTTTTATGGGTGGCTTTGGGTAGATGTTGGTAGTATAATCCCAGTGGCTTCCCTCTGGGGACTGTACAGACCCCTAGGGTGGATATGAGGGAGGAGATGGGGTAAGAGCTCTCCTTGCAGTCCACTCTGAAGAGATACTATTGGTGCTGCTAAACTGATGGGGGTTGAAGCTTGGCCTTGGAGTTGGAGAATAAGGATGGAGTCCTGTGTCGTCAAATTAATTCTCATAAAGAACAGAAAAGACTGCAGATGAGCTGCTGACATAAAAGCAAAGAAGATATGAAAGTGATGATTATGGCTGCCAATATGGAATGACTTGTGAAATACGGGTGTTTATATGCCTGCTTGCATAACCCCATATTTATTGTAAACAGCAGTACCCGGTATTTTAAAAAAAGTAGAAAGTCCCATTGCTGCTCAGTTTTTGTTTCTCAAGATTATTTGCTGTTTTCACTTAGTTACAGCAGTTCCACAGAAGGCTAATGTGGGAGAGATGAGAATGGATGCATACTTATTAAACTGCAGTAAAATTCACCACATTTCATTCTTGTACATAATCACTGTGAGTTTTTTTTCCTGTAAGAAGTTAATGCAGTTTTATTACATTATAATCTTTTATGGAAGGATAAAGGGATTTGTTCCTTAATAGGAAAGCAAGGTTTATAGGCTCAAGTAAAGCAGATATGATCCAGAACACAATGCTTCTATGAGTTTAACCAGAAGGTATTCCATTTTGGTAAACTTCAATGCAATCCTGAACGTTCTGTGCTCACTGCTGAAATGATTTGGATTTTAACATAGTTATATTTTTTAGGAAGACACTAGACTGACAGATTTTTAGAAGTGATGAACAATAATTTAAAGAGCGAAGTATTCTTTAAAAAAAAAAAAGGTTTAAAAAACATACAACATGAAACTTACTTGTATTGTCTGAACTGTTGTAACAACCAGTTCTCACTGGCCCCTTTTTCCTGTAATTAAAGCCATTTTTCTTTTCCCCCTTCTGGCCTCTTCCTGGCCCAGTGTTCCAGCAACAACCAGCAAAAACATGAGATTTTTTGAAATGGCAAGGAGTAAGAACAACAGGTAGACGTGCTTTTCTTCCTGTACTCGGGTCACAGTGGAGATCTGTGCTTTCTTTAAGTGACTGCAGTGCAACTCCCAGTTTTCATACTTCTGATGCACAGTTCTATTTTTATCCAGTGTGTGAGGGCACCATGCATGTGTATACTGGTACACACACACATACACACAGAGTTCAGTAACAGCCATCTCAGTAGTGTCCGCTCTTTCCCACGTTTCTCCTTCATGTCACTTCTGTATTTTTGTGAAATCTGTGCTTTCTTGTCAGTGTTGCTGAGATTTTGCTAATGGAAAGCTTCTTCTTGTCATCATTCTCCTCCTTTCCCTCTTTCAGGTAGTGTAATGGCTAAAGTGTTTATCTGCCAAGCTAATCATACAAGTGATCTCATCACTGTTTCTTGATTCCGCTGTAGCTATGTCAGATGCAAACTCTTAGCCTTTGGAGACACAGGTAATCACAGACTGATTCTTAATTTCCTACTCACATAGGTTCTTTATATTTTTGCCGTACTTCACTATTCATGGAGACCGGGGGAAGGCCTGCAGCCCTTTCCTGACCAGTTGGTTTGTTCTAGGACCTCAGGGATAAAAAAAAAAAAAAAGACTATTTT
>Ga0065711_1035609_pt1 | contig 22063 bp, 15 predicted proteins | sample Hoacrofraction12_FD_59098 | JGI IMG/M metagenome (GOLD analysis project Ga0065711, IMG submission 59098) | Hoatzin crop microbial communities from Cojedes, Venezuela - Epithelial fraction 12 v2 (version 2) | ecosystem: Host-associated > Birds > Digestive system > Esophagus > Crop | place... | reverse complement strand
CACAACCTCCCTGGGCAGCCTGTTCCAGTGCTCCGTCACCCTCAGAGGGAAGAAGTTCTTCCTCATCTTCAGACGGAACTTCCTGTGCCTCAGTTTGTGCCCATTGCCCCTTGTCCTGTCACTGGGCACCTAGCAGCAAGTCCTAGTAAAAACAACCCCAGTTAAAAGGGCAAGGCTTGTTAACAATTGCTTAATTGAACAGTGAAGACTAGTTAACTTAAGTGGGCTTGTTTGGACTTACACTAGTTCAGGCAGTGACCACTCATACAGTTCAGACAGCAGACGGGAAGGGAAGCAAAGGAATTAGACCCCTATTATTGAGCCCACAGGTATTAAATTGACAGGAAGCTAAGAGGAGACTGCTTCAGCCATCATAACTGTCTACCTTGGAAAGGGACATCTGGGATAGCATCTTTCTTAACTGAGAGTAGCAGTGGCTCTACCTGGAATCTCCACAGGTCACACTCCTTGCCCCACAACTCCCGCAGCCACCCCCTTGTAGAGTTGAGAGGCCAAGTATGGGTAACTGGCCTCTGCCCGGTGCTACTTCAGCTGCTGGCTCCGTTTCTGCTTGCATGCCTCTTCTGCCCTAGCAATACCATCCCAAAATTTGATTCAGGAAGTCTGAACCCAGAAACAAAACAAGCCTGTACCACCTAAGAGAGACAACATCTCTCTCCCTTCACTCACTGATTAGTACTTTTTAGCTGCTTCTGCTCCCCCTTAAAACTTACAGTTCAAGAAGTGGAGAAAAATTACTCTCCTCATTAGCAGTAACAGTCATGAAAAAAATACTTGTCTCACTAATTACGGGCATTGTGTTCGCAGTCCATTTGCTCTTGATCACCACTTCTTTTCAGTTACTCCTTGCACTGCTGCTTAATCTTGCTCAGTGAGTAGGAGAGCAGCGCAAGGGGATCCAGTACCTCTTACTGCTCAGCTACTTCTTTTATTGCATAACCTTAGTGAGGCCTTTTTCACCTCTCTCCAAAGAATAATTAGGTATAGTGAGGGATAATACGAGAAGTCCAGTGACGGCAAGTCCTGTGTCATACTACTCTTTACAGATATAGCATATTCTAAAACAGGTGAGCCAGCAGTATTTTTCCGTGGAGCTTTCTCTGTCCCAAAGAAAAAAGGAAAAAAACAATAACCTAAATCTAGTAACCCACTTAAATTGATATTATTTCCCTGGTCATCCAAACGAATGCATGAGGACAAGATACATCTGTGCTTAAGAAATGAAGTTAGAATCAGAGATGAGCTCAGCATCCCAAACTGGAAAGAAAAAAAAATTTTGACAATTCCAAACTGCTTTCTGTTCATCTTGTTTGCAACCAGACAAACCTCATTAGAGCTGAATTTCTGCAGAGCATCATAGTGACATTCAGTGGACCACTTGCAAAGTACGCACTTCCTTCAAGTGTCCAGAAGAACTATCTGGACCTGGAGCTGGGGCCAGCTGTTTGTTAGAAAGCCAAGCTTTGGGCAAAACAGCCTTCCACGCTTCCACACTTGCTCCAATTTGCCAATTAAACACACAAAGCAAATAATGGTGAAGGGGAAGAAGGAGGGAGGCATCACAGTGTTGCTTTGCCAGAAAATGTCAAAATAAGCCAGAGATAGGAGCCAGTATAGCTACTTACACCACATTATAATATGCAGAGCATTGCCTGCCTCCTGATCCTGATAATAATTTGTCATTACACTGAAGCCTCATTACATTTGTTTCCTTTAAGGGAGCCAAAAGTCTCATACACCAGCCCCAGTCTTTGAGTGAATGCGGTCAGGCTGCCTATCAAGACATTTCAAGGAAAGGCCAACATCTGCGCCTTGGAAAGCCGACAGTTTCTCTGTCTGTGCGGAAACCTAATGGACACAACACGAAGTGGAACAGTCTGTCCCAGCAAAGGGCTGAACTACTAATCTTCTCTGGTACTGGCTAAAAGCAGCAAATGCTTCTGCTCTGGAAGCACAGTGAGGTATAGCTCTCGGCCAACTCAAGCAAGCAGTCAGCACTGCAAAGGATGCCCTGGGATGCCTCTCCAGCTTTCAGTACCCGCCTTCTATCTGCACCCTGAGGCAGGTAGCCACACACCAGGCAGATTAAAGATAGGCTTGTATAAGACTTTCTCTATTAGACTCACCTCGACCTCCAATTTCATTTGTGCACCAAGAACACAGCAACTGGACACCACTTAAAAAAGAACAATGCTGAAATTTTCTCATTTTATCCATCTCTCTGGCGCTCTGAGGGATGTTTCTGGCTGGGGACTGTGACTTAGGCAGGTTGAGTGTCAAATCATACTCGCAATGACAGCTCAGGTCTCTGTGCAAGCTAATCTAATCTCAAAGAGAAGCCAGCTCAGTATCTCAGCCAGAGCGTGCCTGAAACAAGGCTGCCCTCTGACATCCTCACCCATCCCCTCCCGCTTCTGACACATAACCTACCTATCTTGAGCCAAGATCCCAGCAATGTGTGGGTTGTCTCTCTACCCTATGACTTAATTTCCCCCTGCCTTTACAAGCAGATCTCAACTCTATTTGCAACCCTGTCCCTCCTTTCCTAAGTCCTCTCCGTTGTCAAGTGTCCAAACCTGAGGGTAAGGTTCCACAGTAGCTCGAGCCTGTTTTGGTCCCATCTTCATCTCTGTAACGCAAGTCACATAATCCAGCCTCCTTCCTTGCACTGTTGTGGGTGGTCATACATGTGGACCAGTTTAAGGAGTCAGCATGGCTGAAAATAACCCACACCAAACAACGAAAAAAGAAGTTAGTAAGTTTCAGACAGATTGGTCTCCTTAATGGATTCACTGCACTTGAATGGAAAAGGAGGGAAACATCTTTCCATGGGAAAGATGTAACAAAGCAGTATGGACCTAGCACAGTAGAACTGTCCTCACAGGCAGTGGCCAGGCAAGAAGTGAACCTGATACTTGCTAAGCCCAGGAAGTATGCTTGTGTCAGCTGACGGGTTGTAGCTTAACAAGATGCAGGCAGATGGACAGAAGGAAAGGAGGAGAGTTGTAGGGCAGCTGCAACAAGCTGTGTGTACCTAAGGCCAGCTCTGAGCTCCACATACGCGGGAGCTCTACAGTACAGACATACGTATTCATTGCTCTCAGAGATGGCAGGCCAAACCATCAGCAGTGACTCTGATTCATCAGTAATTTCCCTTTTCTAGCTCCAAATGTGCCCTGTGAAACTGTTCAGGATTCTTCCTTTATATGAATTAGGAAATGCACATACTTTGCCTCATTCATATATTTCTTTAATTATCAGGTTCCCATCTTGTAGTTAGAAAGCTTCCGAGTGCCCTTAAAATGTAGTTCGTATCCACCCTTTACTATAAGAAAAGCAACAACCCTTATAAATTTGTACTTAAAAAAAAAAAAAATTTCAGAGACTCTTAAGCCTATGCCCTTGCCCCTAGCACCCTCTTTTGTCCACTCCAAAATCTCACTGCTTTACTTTACCCCTGACTGCAAAATCAGGATAAAAAGTGAAACCTGACAGGAACTGGGGCAGCAGTTTTTAAGTAACAAATCTTAAAAGGATTTTGGTCATTTTTAAATATTTAAAGACTGCAACCACAAAATCAAAGTTTTGTGTTTCAGATACTTTTATGTACCAGTCTAACCGAAAACAGCTTTGTATAAAAATACAGTTTTGCAAGTCAGCCCACTTCCATAAAGAGAACTATCCCCTTAAGCTACTGCTAAAAGGTCATTTGGCCTGCAGGGACTTGCCCCCTTCTCTCATACACTCCTGTTAGCAGAACGGGAATGACCCAGCATCCCATAAACCTCTAAGCCCTTAAAATACCAGAGACACCCAAGTCAAAGAGTAAGAAAAGCCATTAATTTGGCGTTCATTTCCCTTTTTACATGCTTGGTGTGAGCAGTTTCTGGACCTGGATCCTGCAAAGGCTCAAACACAGGTTTAGCTTTACGCACTGCATGGGGTTCCATTACTTCAACAATTGCAAACACTGGGAGGCCCAGGGGCTTACAGACAAACTGGAAATCAGCCTCCACTATCTCTTTAAAAAGGATCCCATCTATCTGGAAAGCCCATTTGCGTCTGGGGGGGTTGGGGTTGTTAACCTATTACAGTTACATTACACCATGATTATTCCAACTGAAAGAAAACAGCAGGAAGAAAAAAAATAGCTCCTACTTCCTCTCCACTCCCAAGTTAGTTTATTATGTGTATTTGATGGCCCTTCACGAAGAGGCAGTAAGACCCTGAACCTGCAATGACCCCTGTTTCCACACAGAACATATGGACTTCAGTGCAGGGGTTTGCCTGGACATGGCTCATTGTCAACTGAGACTCAAACATCCCTCAGCAAGCAGAAAAACAAAAACATATTTTAATATTCCTCTTGGGGGGAAAAAAAAAAAGGTCTAGCAGATTTTGAATATTCTGTTTCTACGAGACACTTCCTATCCTGTTGTTTTACAACTGGACACATCCCTGTCGGTGCTGGATGCTCTGCGGGGTCTGCACTATTTATGTGTAAGGCACCATTCTGCAGCATCTTGAGCGGTGTTACTCAGCATCTTCAACTCCTTCTGAACCCTGCTAGAGTTGAGGGCACTCAGCCCCTCTCCGGATGCAACACAAAACTAGTTTACTTTGATCTTAAGTGCTGGAATTGTTTCTGATTAAATCTAATTTCATCAAATCCTTGAATTTATCCAATCTCCTAACATTTGCAACTTCACTAAAAGCAACACATGTAGAAATCACTACCATCGCACATCCTACCGAAGATTAAGTTAATTTACAGAATCTAGCCTTTAAAATACAAGGATTTCACAACAAATCTGTTGCTATAGAAACAGAGTAAGCTTATGTGAACTTCAGGCATTCATATTCATAGAAACTCCTGAAGCAAGACTGACTGTTGGCCATAACATCCCTACTCTTGCCAAGTTTCAAATAGCGCGTGAATTATGCCAAAAATAAATGGGTGTGACTAATACAAGCACACAGAACACCGAAGGAAAAAGAAACACCCAAGCTTTTGCCTCTAAGGCAACATTTGTTGATAGAAAAGATGGGCATTTGGAGAGCATGCCTTTTCCTTCCCTCTATCTTTTTGCTTTACTTGCACTTCATAAAAGCCCCACATGCACATTTGCCTCCCATAAATTGTACGACTGCTAGTAATCGCACATCTTTGCAGTCTATAGAACAAATCTTTTTTTAAAGACTTGCGCCCTTTGTACTCCCCTGGTATTTAAGGAGCACGTGTGTGCTGGAGGAGGAAAGTCAATCTGTTTCAACTCATACCCTTCTCTCTCACAGAGCTGCAACAATTCTTTTTGCAGCCTCTGAAAAACGCATGCCCAGCCTTAGCCTGTGACATGCTCTGCAACACCAAATCCATTTCTCTCACATCGTCTCCTTCCTGTCTCATCTCTGCACCCCAGCCCAGCCTGCCCACTCTCATTTACCAAGGTCAGACTTTTCTAAGGGCCAGCCCTGCATTTAACGTGCTGTATCCAGATCCAGAAACTTCCTGCTAATTACTGTGGTCACACTTCCTAATCCAACAAGCATCAAACTGCACAGTAGTCTCTCAAGTGGAATAGGTCACCTAGCTATCTGCTGCAGGTCATCCAGCTGGCAGATTTTTCTTGATGAAAGAGAGCTCTGCAAGGTAGCTGTTCCAACATGAACAGCAATCTAGACTAATTACATGTGATACACCCACTCTGACTCATGAGCACAGAAGGAAAGGGAGGGAGGGAGGAAGGGGAAGAAGAAGAGAAATGGGAAGAGTAAGCACTGTAAGTACTTAACTCATCTAAGGAACAGAGGAAAGTTTCACACTTTCCACTGTTCCCTATGGAATAACATGGTTCTGCAAATTTTGGATTTCAAGAATTTATTCAAATCAAGATGTTACCCCTCCTTCTCTACCCGCGCCAGCTCCTATTCCTAGGCTGCACACCAACTCCATTTCCCATTGAGAGAAGAACATGAAGACATGGGAGGGCTCAGGAGACCAAGGCGGACCACCATGGAGCAGAGGTCTTGCAGCAGGAAAACATAAGGCCCGTAGGATTAAGTTTACAACTGATCTTGAAATTCAGTGTGGGGATATGGAAGAAGGATTTCTTCTTTGCATGTGTCGCCTCAACATTCAGTCCACCTTCTCAGATCAAGTGTTAGGCCCTGAACCCGTGATCTTTCACAGTGTGTTTTGGACAGAATGGTGGCTTCTGACATGCCTCCTGTCAGGCATCATGTCAACGTGCCTTCCCTCCTTTCAGGAGCGATGACATCCACAAAAGTTCAGCTCAGCAATTAAATTCTGTGCAGACAGAATTTCATCCAGGCCTTTAAGATGGTCACCTCATATCCCCCATAAGTTTATTATCAGTTATTTTTAATTTATCTTGATAGTAAATGGATCTGAAGTGATTTGTACAGTTGTTCATTCCAGATTCTATAGAGAAAGTGTTTGATAAAAGTCAGCCAGGTCAACAGCTGAATGCAAGAACATGCCATCTCCTCAGGATCAAAAGAGTTTGCCCAATGGGATAGATTAAGATGCAACTTGTTGCAACATGGTTGCTTCAGGACTGATGCCATGTGGTTGAGTTTCCTTGCATGTGTCCTGGGTTCGGTGGAGGTTGTACTGATCTAGACACTAGGTTGCATTTATTGTTTGCTGCTGCACCAAAAAAGGAAGCCACCTACGTGCTGCTTGCTAATTAAAGCATCTGTTAGGACGGCTACAAATGTTCAAGAATAAAAAGCTGTGAAATACAGGTCCTTATGATTAAGGAGGATGAGAACACAACTTGCCGATCCTTTTTGACAGTCCATTGACAAGTCCACTTGTGCATGGCAGAGAAGGCTGTTTCCAGGAGCTAGGCCTGGAAACCAGCAGATCTTATGTGAAGTATGAAAACAGCAAAATAAGAGGAAGGGGAAGAAGGCGAGAAATCACAGAAGCTACGCATGATCCATGGATTATTTAATAACACCTGTGTTACCTGAACACTTGACCTTGCTTTGCCCTGGATAATTCATAATGCTGGCATTGAGTCACCACTTGCTAGGAAAATTGTATCAAGTTACTCACCATCACATGAGATGGGCCTGCCTCCAAACAGTGCAGATTCAACCAATGCTGAAAATTGCACGTATTCATAAGCCTTTGCCAACTGACTGCCTATTTCCCAGCCATGAGGGTTTTGGTAGTTTGCCCTCCAGCCTTGCTGCTAACAGCACAGAACTGAACATAACAACATCTCTTCTGAGCATGCTGGGGCACTAACAGACACTGCAAAGCCAGGTCTGCCCCTGCGGGCTTGCTCAGAGCTCTTAGAAAGGCTTGCCTTGCTAACATAGGCCTTGGGTCAAACTCCACTCCCTCATATCACGCTACAACAGCCAGCAGTGGGGCGAGGAACCAAGATGTGGACTCACCCACTAGATTTTACACCACCGATCACAGTTGGTTTACCCTTAATTTATGTCAGAGGTCACTCCAATCTAACTGAGCCCTGTCATCTCATTCTGAAATGTTGGCTGTGGATTTTTTCTTCTTGTTTCGCAATCACATTTTGGTCTTGATTGATGGGTTCTGAAACTCTCATGGAGCACTTTCGCTCTCGTCTGGTCAGAGTGTAGCACTGTACTGCATGAATACAATTTCCTCTCAGAGTTTTAGTAAAAGGCTTCTGCAGAATGCAAACCTGCACTCCCTCAGGCTTTAAACAATCCGTTCTTTCAGCACTATAATGCCAGCACCCTGGGAACAATATTGCTGGTCCCTGGAAAGGACCAGCAAGAGGATCCGGAACCTGCTTTCATTTCTACCTCTTACACATTTTTGGTGCCCTCTGCCCTTTGGCAGAAATACTGAACTACCAGAAAGCAGAAGCAAATTCCTATAGCTTCATTCTAATAGTAGTCAAGGCTGTGGTGGCTGGCCAAGTAGTGCGCACTGCCTTTAAATGGATTCATTCTGCTGTTTGGAGAAGTATGCAAGTGAGTCTTGGCATAACAGGAGTTAAGAATTCAGAATTCTTGTCCTATAATAGTAAGTAGTTTATCTTAAAGAATTACAGGTGTTCCAGATGTGGGCCACCATGTTCAAACTGATATTCTTAATACTAGTTCCCAGAACTGCTCAAGACTTGTAGCTCTGCCTTTTTTCAAGAGTTGTGATTAGTTGACTTCACTGGAAACCTGAGTTTTTGTCCCAGTCAAGCTCCTTTTTCCATTTCTTCCCTCTAGAACAGATAGGTTTTGTTTCTACCTATTTTAACCCATTGTACTTCTTACTATTTTCTCTCAGAAAAATGTTGGTTCTTTCTAGCCTGCAGTTTTTTGGAGGAAAAGAAACATTAATTTCAGGCAAAAAAAGCGCACATAAGTCAGTTTGTAGGTGTTCTAGCCAGGAAGCCACTGTTCTTCTGTGAACAACGAAAGGACAGTCTCCGCAGAAGTGCAGGATGTTCTGGCCACTGCCACCAAACTGCCCACCATCTACACAGCTGTGTCAGAGGCAGCCTATCTGAGCAAGCACAGCAGTCTTGGCCAGGTGCACTAGCAGGCCTAACTACCCCTAAAGCAGATAGGTTTGGTCATGGGTGCCTCAAGGCTGCCCTTCGCTTGCAATACAGGCAATATCCAAAGGTCTTTTGATACTTTGCTCCCAGCTAAGTACCCAAATACTTCCAGGAATTGAGGAATCCTCTGCAAATCTACAGTGTCAGAAGCATGAGTGACAAAGGACATGCTGTTGCTCAGGGCTTCCTGTTTTCTGGCTCATGGGACCCAAAAGGCCATGCACTTTTAGTGGAAACCACACTGACCTCACCACAAACTACTTGGGGCTAATGGAAAAGAGTCCCACAGATATTCACGGGTGTGAAGCAGAGCCACTGATAAGTGTTTGTAGATGAGTCCTATTACTTGCACTAAAGGAGCCTAACTACTTCTAAAAGAGAGGAAAGAAACTACATTCCTAAGTATTATTTGAAATAACTCCAGTGCTTTAAATAAGTGCACTAAATATCTGTTGAAGTGTCAGATTCAGAATGACTCTGCTCCTGGTAAATGAAGGCTTCAGTTTTCCTGGAAGCAAGATGGAGATCTGGTGCGTAGAGATGAAAAACATTTCTCTCATTAATTTCAATGGGTCTGCCTGGAGACCCAAATCTTAAGCACATGCTTATGTACTTGATTGAACACAGAAAGGACTTAAGCACATGTTTAAGTGTTTTGATGAGTGTTGCCATATGAATTTCAACATGGATTTACAGATCTATGGCTTGACTGACAGACTCAACCCTTTCAAACATATATTATCTAATTAGTGCCTGAAGGGAAAGGCCTAGATATAGAACATTTGTCTTTTAGCACACAACTCACACAGCATTTCATGATGTCTTGACACTTATTAATTGCATTCAGTTTGAATATAAACAACACTGTCACATGATCCTTAATCGAGAATTGGCTGATATACCATAAACAAAGGATTACAAGCAGAGAGCAGGGAGAATGTGTCTCAGGAGATGCCACAGGGAGTTTTGGTTGTGTCCAGTCTTGTCCTCAAACGATAACAAAAATAGAATTAAAAACAAGCCAGAGTTTGCAGATGGTAGAAAACAGACATGAGAGGAGCTCGAAAAACAGAGTATCTAGAAATGTTTGAAACTTGGTGGACAGAAAGAAAGGAAGACTTATAATGGAAAGGAAGAAAGAAATTTCTATCTTCTTCCTCTCAGCTGGAACAAAGACAATATTCTTGACACCTTCTCTCCAAACAGTTAAAAAACCCTGCAGACGATCCAAAATATGCACAGAGCAATAGTAGAGACAGTAACACAGTATCATACAGAGCAATAATAGTGGGATACTGTCTGCAGGAAGAAAGGCAAAGGTAGAAGGTTTCTGTAAAATGACAATGTCTTCTAAAAACACCCTAGCAGCAGGAATGGCACCTGCATATAGCCCCTTCCTGCCTCCCCTCTATCTGCCAACCTTCCTCCCTGAGGCTGTTCCAGCTTTGCCGTCTCCAGGTCTATGGACTACGGACTTCAGTCATCGCAACTCCTGTTACAGGCTGGTACTTGTGATAGAGGCAAGATAAACTATTTTTCCTAGCTTTGTCATGACATCTGCAAAATCCCCTCCTTGCTCAAGCAATCAGAGCCTGGGACGTTGATGTGACTGCCACCAACAGGCACTGGAAGAAATGGATGCCACAGAAGCACTCCTGTGTTTTAGACTCTCCTACAGGCATGAATGACTTTACATGTGTTCACAAGAGCATGGAAGCTCCTACGGGATTGCAGGACAAGAGCCTAAACTTGCAATGGAAACTAAGAGAAGGACTGCAAACTCTGGTACTCTCTTTCTGGATGGAATACGCTCTACCCTTCAGCTAAGAGGAAGCAAAATGCAGGAGCCTGCATTCTGTATTTGTAGAGCTGCAAGAAGTTAGCCCAAAGACATTTTTTCACATTAGTTTGGCATTTGCTAAAAGCCACTACAGGTGCATTTATAGCATATCATTTTTCAGGTGAACAGAAGACTTATTTTCATCTGCCTGTCAATTAATTCATTTATCACTCGGACATTTTCTTTAAGTAAAAGTGTTCTCTCATAACTTTCATACCATTGTAAATTTTTGCCATGTGGGGGAATCAAGTAAAATTCATCAGAGCTTTCAATCAAGGTGAGATATATATAGAGATATATGAAGAAAGTGCAGCAACAGTATTAAATTTCAGAGCAAAATCATTTATTCTGCCTAACAATGAAGCTGTGATCTAGAAACAAGACCGATTATTCATAATACTACCCACTGCTATTGCCAGAACTCTTTACAGCCCCCGATAAGCTTTTATCCAACATGTTAAATACGTCAAAGTCAATTTGTCTTTCCACATGTATATTTCATAACGTTACTTAAGTATACAACCAGACACCCAAGTATTAAATAGAGTATACATTTGTTTGTATTTATTTAATATTGCCCTAGCTCTTGACAACTTTAAAAGAACACATATCTTAGAAATAAGTGAGGTTTCTTTAGGAAAAAATCTGCCATGAAAAGTTATGTTTTTTTCTAAGCAGCTTAATGGTAGAGGGTTACTATTTTAAACTAGGAAGAAAGATTGTGTAATTATATATCTTTATAGTTATGTACTGCAATATACAGTATAATTTACATAGCTAGAGTAACAAAGGACAAGGACATCTCCCCTAAAAAACACCCATAACGGGATAACAGGAGAAATAAGGGGTACACCAGGGAGCACACAGCAGACAAACTGATGAAACCACACAGATTCAGCTCAGGTCCATCAGGCCTCCTGACCCCTACAATGACCCCAGTCCCAAGCCAACTACCAGAATCATTTACGATGCATGGTGCAGGTGGGGCTGCAATAGCTCAAGTACAGTGACAGTACATAGACACAAATCAGGTCCAGTACAGTCAATGCTGAATCAGACTTTTCAGCCCCACTGACACAGGGGCAAGCTGTCTCTGTCTGTGCTCCCACTTCTGGAGGCACCCAGATCTATCAGCTAACTGCTCAAGAGCTTCTTAACAGCAATGCCACCACTTTGGCATCAGGCTACTCCTGAAAGACATATAACTATTCTCACTTACTCCTGCATCTGAGCCAACACACCCTACGTCTCTGCGTAGAGCAAGCTCAGGTCACCCCACACCCATAGCCCAGGTATAACCCACAACCCAGACAGCCACTCAGAGAACCCTAACAACAATCTGCACATAGCTTCATCTGCCCAAGGAGCACCACAGCTTCACCTGGAGCACCTGCGGGGATAACCTGCACTGATTCCTCCTCACACACCCCCTGCCCACCACCAAGCCCATCCTCATCAGCTCCCAACACAGCCAGTGGAGTTAACAATAGATCACTCACCCTTCAGAGAGCAGCTTCTGCTGCCTGGTAACCTCAGGAACTGCTGCACCTCAAATGCAGGGCCCTGTCTCCAGAACCCTCCTTCCCACAAGGGCACAGCTCTGCCACTCCACTCCAACTGAGTACCTTTTTATAGCCCAGCCTCCTCATGCTGCACAGGACTCGTAGGCTGACTGAGCGCCTTTTAATGCTCCTCTGCCTGATGAGGGTGGGAATGTGCCTTCCCACTCTGCTTTACACATGCTGAACAACTTCACATAGCCTCTGCATGACAGAGAAATTGTCGTGTTCCCAATGGAGAAACTGAGGCAAGCAGCTTTAGCATCCTCCCGGCTGACTATTAGCACCAAACTTGTGCCCTTCTTACATTAGCACAGTAAGTCAGGAGTAGCTCTGTAGGCCATAAGCAGATCAGCTCCTCGCACATGAAAAGCCTGTCTGAAGTGCCCAGCACCGATAAGCTCTGAAGCTGATTTCCACACAGTACTCGCAGGGCTCCCTTTTGGGTGAAGCACCTTCACAGCCAAAAATGAAAGCCAGAGGAAACCTTATTATCCATGAAACGCAGACTTAGCAAAAACATACAAGAATCCTCGGCATTTTGAATTTAGCTTACCTTGGAGCATCCCTGCTAGTTTAATGGAAAGACACATAAGCATGCAAACACTGAAGTACAGGTTAAGAACAGCTAGCTGAAACCTAGGGCCCGGTTTTCTCCTGTTGACATTTTTCAAATAAGCCCGTTTGGGGCCAGGATGTTCCTTTGCTTTCATATCACCAAAAGCATGAGCAAAAGCTAAACTATTCCTGGTAAAATACTCCTGCAACATTCAGCTTTAAAATACATGTATACCTCCTTCACACTGTACACTGCATGTACCGAACAGCATAAGAGAATGACAAAACACAATGTTTTTCTGTGTTCACTTGTGTTCTTCTGAATAAATACAGAAAATACTGAAGATTTTCCCCTAAGTTACTTTGGAAAAGCTCCTGCAGTCATTCTTGTAGTCTACTAAGCAATTCCTCTAATAAATGTAACACCCAGAAAGATTGAGTTTGTGTCACAGAGACACATCCTTACAGCTGAGAATCATTTTCGGGCTTTGAATCCAGCTAAAGAGAGATGCATTAGCAAATGCAGACGATGCATTACTATTTCCTTTTGAAAGAGGTCTGACCAGCACACGTGATGAATTCTGAGACCCTTCCATGAGATAAATAAATAGCCATGATTTTATTATTATTATTATTATTACCTGGAGCATCAGGCAAGCTTTTTAAATTTGAGATTTAAACGAGACCACACTTTATCCCACTTGTAGCACATACCTTGGACAGCGCTGACAACAGTTGAGGTAAAAAGGCTTCCCTAATACCTTGGCATTGTCTGAATGACCATTGAATTTTCATAACAATTTTAATTAATTAAGATAGGAAAATATCAGAATCATAACAACAGTGCATTTTACTGGCAGGCTACTGGGAAAAAAAAAAATTCATCTGTTGGCCAGCAATAAAAATCAAAATAACTGCAAGTAGCCTTGGGGCTAGATTCTGCTCTTATTTACACCATCCAGGTAATTCATTTATTGCATTGGGATTACTCCAGCCAGATATTGTGGTCATGCAGCTGTTGAACACCTCGTGCAGAACAGAGCCCTCCAAGGAGTATTTGGCTCCATGCATTTACGCTTTCTATCAGGCACATATCCCTAAGGGACTATAATGAAATGTTAAATAAATAAAGTAAAATAAAAATAGAGACTTGTGGCTCAGGTTTTAACTCTGCCCTCCTGCACAAGGTTCCAACTGATTTACCAAGTGACTATTGTACCTGGGAGGCACAGGAAAGTATGAGGAGTAAAGAGCTCATTTCTCCATTACTAATTCTTATTATCATTAGCTGGAGTCAAGAATAAGGTGACTGAGAGTGAAGATGTTAGAAAAAAAGATCAATTAACTTGAACAGGCAATAACAGCACATTGACTAGCTATAGCAGCTGGATTACAGGTGGTAGTTCTTCCTCCCAAAGAATGGCTGGCATATTTTTGAAACATACATATAAATGAAACAATTTCCAGGGACACTGCTCAGGAGAATAAGAGAAGATACAGTCTTTGAATGAATTCTCCCTAATGTAAGATGTCCTCCTAGGAGGAGGAAGATACACTTTATATTTTCACATGCCTTTATGCTTCCTTATGTTTCTCAGTCACTATGGAAGAAGCATCAGCTGAGGATGAATGTATTGCTGGAAGGTGAGTGAGTGACATGGCTGGGGATCTATCCCCTGCAAATGATGTCTTTGGTTAAGGTCAGTGCATCAGGAAATGTTTGTGCACATCAGTAGCTCAAAATGGCGTCACCAGGAATAACAATAGAAATTCACTCACTGCCACTAGCTCAGGCAGCAGTCTTCGTCCAGGTAGCTGGTTTGTCCTGGCCTTTCTCAGCTGTGGCCCACTGGTGGAGCATATTAAAACAGATGTATTGCCTCCATCAGATCCCTTCAGCTCCTAAGTAGGTTCTCGTGACCTCGTCACAGTAACCCATGAAACAAATGATCTACAATATAAAATGACTTCCAACCAAACTGATTCAATTTCACAGGTCTTTAAGGACCAAATGCTTAAGGACATGGTTTCAAGAGAATGTACGCAGATGCTTTTAATTAGACACAGAAAGAAGTACTTGGCTGAATGAGAAGCTAACGTGCAGCTGTGAAAGAGAAGCCAACCTGGCTTGTTAAGTGTAGGATTTCTCATATACCTGGAATAATACTCCTGTGTAAGTTTGAAAGCAATAACTGTTTTGTACCTACATTTCCCACTGCAGGCCAGGCAACCAAGAATGTCTTTCGTCTGCACTGAAGTTGCAGAAAAATCTCAGGCAAAGAATGTAGCAGAGATAAAACAGTGTATTCCCTTGCACAATATGGGTGACATGTTTCTTTCCAAAACACTGCAGGCTGATGGCAGGGTATCGGCACAGAGAGCGTATCTGTACTTGGTGACTAATTCAACTTTGGAAGATATTGCTTCTACAGCTGATAACAGACTCAGACAGGAGGCCTGCCCCTGAAATCATTTCCCATCAATCTTAATCACTCTGAAAGGCTTAGCCACCAAAGGTTCCCAAGTCAGCTGGCACACAAATGTCCAGAGCCTTCCAATATTTTGTGATTCACTTACTGTAAATACACAGCTAATGAATGTTCCTTCCCTTGCTGATTCTTTTGGAAAGCAGTGACATGTCTAAGAGTGTTTAACAGGTATGTAGTACTCTGAAAAATGGATAACTATTCTGACACATCTTAAAGCAGAGGCACCAATCAATGCTTTCAGCCAAATAAATAATGTTGTATAAAGACATGAGTTATCTCAGGAACATCAACGTATTAATTTCATTATCACTGAACATCGCAGTTGTTAAACATTCTGACCCCATGGCTTGGGGAAGGACAGGAACAAGACTAATGCAGATGAAAATTGTTAGTTGTTACAGAAACCTTTGCATAATTGAGATGGCAGTTTTGTGTCAGTCTGTGGATTACATATTTCCACCACCAGCAATGGCCATTGCTAACCCATAACATCCACTTTGCAGGATCTGAGACTGCGCAGCTCTTCCAGCAAAAAGAATGCCCCGACTCTGGCAGAAACGCTGACCTGCAGGTGAAATGAGATGTGCCAGGGTTGCTGTCCACCTTCCCACCGAGCTAAGCTAGAACTCAGCAACATAGCATCAATAGCCTACAGGAAGACTTGAATTCTATTTGTCTTGAGGCCCAGAGAGACTGCTCTTCCAAATAGTTGGGTACAAGATAAAAATTGTTGTACAAACGCACTCATGTTCACACAGACATGCATATGCTCAAACAGAAAGGTGAAAACTGTGTTTTAACTATATTGTGCTGAGAACCACCACCAAAAAAAATTATTTGCCTTCAGTTTCTTTTCACTAGAAATCTGGAAAGGCAGATGATGGGACCTTTTAAACACACTAAGAATTTGGCAATACGAAGTAACTTGCAGATGCTGGCACAGACATAGCACATCTTCTATCAGGCCGTATTCACTGACTGCCATCTTAGAAAGCTTTGAGGCATCAAGGAAGTCGAATGCAATCTTCCGGTCCTCTCAGTCCTTTCACAGAGAGCATGTCTTCCAAGAAAGGGAATGGGAAACCTGCCTCTGTGTGTGATCATGTTGCCATCTAGTGACCGCAACCTAGAGAATACTCAAGCCCTAACACTCCTACACAAGCACAGTCAATCCTGTGCATGAGGCAACAGGGTCTTGTATAACCGAGACCTTAGGGGAAGCCTAAGCTGTTGCCAAGCTACACAGGATTATTTCTCCTAAAGTTACAAGTCTCACATAAGCAGAAACAGCAAGTTCCTTGGGTAGGGAAGCAGTAAGGAACTGAAAGTTTATAGAGGTCGTAGCTCTTCCAGAATGATTTTTGTGCCATCCTTCAGCTCTAGGGCCAACACGGCTGTTCTCTTTCCTGAATTCACACAGAGAGTTGGCAAGACCGACCACAACAGTCAGTCACGGTCAGCTGGTCTCTGCCATTCCTGTGAGATTTGCTCAACTTTTCCTGTTAAGCACAAAGAAGAACAAAACATCCCAGCACAGGTACTGAACAGTACAAGGCCTCCTCTACTGCTCGTTGCACCTGAATTCAATGGCAGATTTTATGGAACAGGGGAAAACACAGTTATTTCCTACCTCCAAAGGATGTAGGTACCCAGCACTCTTTTTAATAACCAAGATATGTAGGCAAATAAAATTTGGGGATTACACACACAGGCACTTCTGAAATCCAGCTCTCACTGCTCTTCAGGCATCTTTTACCAATCCTGGCCCAAGACATTCAAAGCTGTTTGAGTGTTTTTCAAACTTACAGTTATGGTAGCATGCTGTTTTTTTAGCAATTTGAAAAGGCAAACTTACTTTCATAACATGTATGCGCTCAATCCATTTGTATGTAGATAACTGTACATATGTGTGTGTGTGCACATGCGTGCATGTGTATATAAATACATATATACACACAGAGTATCCTCTCCAGGGTCCAATCTTTCTTCTTCCCTATATGCACATTGCTACAGAGTCAGTTGTAGACAACTGGCCAAAGATACAGAAATCCACTTATACATGACTTTCTGCTGTATCTCTCGTGAATTTTTCACCGTGCCTAACCACCAGATGTTACCACCCCAAAGTCTCTGTATCCTGAAAATGACTTCTTCCCACAGTACCAGATTTTGTGGAATTTGTCTTTGTTTTTCCCCTTGTTGAAAGAAGGCTACCTGTTTCCGCCTTAACAGTCACACGTCAATCTGGACCAGTATCATCTTGTCAGTTCTGTCTATGAACATATACACACACACACACAGAGTAACAAAAACAGGTCATGTGTTTTCTTCCTATTATTCTCTGTATTATCTGTCTTTCATTTTGCAATCTGAAAAGCCACTGATTTGTTTTTACTAAAATATAAACAAATTTTAGGCCATACATTCTCTGATCAAATACAGACAATGAAAGGCTACTTTCAACATACTTTTCTCCTTAAATGCAGTGTGGTTTCCTGAGAGATATGATACACACAAGAACTGCTAGCAGATACAATTTGCTGGCTCCAATTTATTACAGATCAAAGAATGGGGAAAATAGGCCTCATCTTTCTTGTTCTTTTTGGCAGTGGAACTTTCAGATCACTTAGAAAACCAAAAGGCAAGAGGAAAAGAAACAACATGAAGATATACAATTGCACTGGGAAGAAAATTATGATCACACTGAAATACCTAAGGGACCTAAGGATGGCTTCCAAAAGCCTTCATAATAATTAAATGCATAAACCAAGATGCAGATTACCAGCACCATGGCCCTTATCCTCAAAAGCCATAAATCAATCTTGATGTAGCTATGCTAGTGTGAAATAGCTGAAGATCTTCCTCCACTGTGGTGACGCTCTAGGGTTTCGGATGAGATAGTTGCAGTGGAATATGGAGGGGAGCATGCAGCTACATACACCTCCACATGGGAAATTAGGGAATCATATTTCTTAAAACCTTTTCCATCGAAATTCACTAGCTGATGAAGCTAACCCCTGCCATACCTGTGCGATTTGCTCAAGTTTTCCTGTTAAGCACAAAGAAGAAAAAAACATATGAAGCAGAACAAAGAATGGCCATGTGCAGGACTGCCATTTTTGCTCTGCTATGCTATATATGATTATTCATGTAGTCAATTAATTTTTCCCAAAAATAACTCACCAGCTAAGACTAGAGAGTGAAATTTTGTGCTGTTCTCTCCTATGGGAACTAATTTTCCTCAAGCAATTCCTTAAAATCAGGTTTTCTTTTAGTCTTTAGCAAAGTGCTTCCTTTCCAGAGAGACCACCCAGAATAAAATAGAAAGTTTCATAGTTTCATATGCTTTGAGGAGCAGAATGCTGAGTTCAAGCCCCATACCTACCCAGCCACCAAGGAGTTAATGCGTTGAACAGCTACTTCATGTTCTGCAGCTATGTGTGTACTGATTAGCAGTGGTTGGAATAAAAGACTACAGCCCAAGGAAGGCGGAGCATTCTCAGAAACAGCAGTCTGGCAAGAAGCTGTCAAGGGAATAGATCCAGAACCCCCAAGAAGAATGAGACGGACTGACTGGGAACAATTAAGGAAACTCATCCCATACTCTATAAAGGGGAGAAAAGAGCATCTTTCTGAAGTTGTGAGGTCCCTGGAAATTCCCACTAACATAGGATATAGAAGGGACTAAAAGACCAACAGACTGGATCATTCATAATCTCATGGAGGGTAACAGCAAAACCCCTCACAAGCAAAGAGAGTGGAAAGTCTTCCCCGCTATTATCTCCCTACCAAAAGTGCAAATGATGGCAACAGTGCTTCTAGAGCAGGTTTCACCTCAGTGCAAACGAGGCAGTTGCTGGCTCCTGGTTTCGGCAGTCATTCATGGTAGCTGTCTGTCATTGCCTAGCTATGCAAAATTTCAGACGGGAAAGCAAAATGCTCCACAGCTAGCAGACAGTCTCTCCACTCAACCATGATCTGACCAGAAGCTGCACTATGTTGCTAAAGAAAGCTATCCAAAAGGTAAGAGTCCATCCCCAAGCCCATTAATTCTTCGATTACTCTGTTGACACTGCTAATAATTAGCAATTACAATTGAGAAATGTATATTGACTGATGTTACCAGCTCCTTCTATGCAGACATCTGAACAACCCTCAGTTCCACCTAGGAACTTTCTTACTGAATCTTATCCAGTTCCAGCTCAGGAAGGAGACAGCAGTAGTCACCTCGGAGAGAGATACAGGATGCTAGAGATCAACAATAATCTGTTCTCCATCCTTGCATTTGATCTTCACCTTGATTCCATCAGGTTTTGTATCTTTTTCAAAAAAACACATTTAGCATATTATGCTACTGGTTTATGAAACTAGTTGTCTTAATTAGGCAGACAAAGAGGGTTTCTTCTCTCTGTCTCTTGCTGAGTTTTGATCCAAATGCAATGAGTTCCGCAGACTAAGTCCATGTTATGTGAAGATGCATTCCCTTGGGGCAGCTGCGATCCCTTCTAGGAATCAGCAGCTTTGGATTTTTTCTGTTACAGCGAGCATGCCTCTGTGGCCACCTCTGCGTCTTTCTTTCTTCTATGGGGCCTCAGAGGACAAGGGCGTGTTCCTGGCTGGACTTGTGTCACAGGGTGACGATCACAATACAAAAATAGTCCCCCTGAAAATCACTTTATTAAAACTATGACATGCTCAGCAAGGAGCAGGTCTCCTTAAAGATCAGGGATCTAACTGCACCCACCTGTCAAGCTGGAGTAAGGGCAGGTTACAGATCAGGATAACCAGCACTCTCTCTCACAAAACAGGAGTGAACTGGGGACTGAGTCATTAAAGTGTGAGACGGAGATACAGGAAAGAAGGGCGCAATGTGCAGGGACTCAAAGATATAAGTCCCATTGCTACTGTGGAGGATGTGTCAGCAAGTTACATTCCACAGATGATGGAACAAGAAGAAAATTCCTGCCATCATTCCGACGCTATTCCTTACTTGGGGAACTTCATCACATCCCATCTCCTTGATCCTTCTACGGCAAATGAATCTGTTCTACTGCAGTGACTTCCTTCTGGTACCTGAGGATTAGACAAGCCGAATGACCTGCATGACCTCTGCGCTTGTGTCAAGTGCTTTTGTGCCTGTATGCCTCTTTTGGGGACGAAGACAGGAGCAAAGCTTGTGACTTGCATCCTGTCAGTCAACAGGTATTCTCAAATTCCCCTGAGTGTAACATGCCTGGGTAGAGCAAAAAAGATAGCCCTGTTTTCCCAGACTAATATTCTCAGACCTGGTGTGGAAAAGCCAGGCAAATCCATGGCCTGACTTGGCAGAGTTGTCACAGAATCACGTAATGGTTGAGGTTAGAAGGGACCTATGGAAGTCATCTTGTCCAATGCCCCTGTTCATGTGGGGTCAGCTAGCACAAGCTGCCCAGGACCAACAGCCTTGCTCCTACTGTTTTCAGTGGGAAGTACTAGTGCTTACAGCACCTGCGCAGGACAGATCTCTCTCCTTACGCATGCATTTTATTATACACCAATATATAGATGAGGAAGGCAAGTGATAATATTTCACAGGAAGTAGTGTTATTTGGAATGGAGATGGAATCTGATATAAAGACTATTTATAAAGCAGCTATTTCCACATACACAGGAAAAAAGCAAAAATGTTTAAAATATTTATGTGCAGGATTAATTCATAGCCTGTAAAACTCTGACTGCAATCTTGTATCAGAATGAGCCATCTGCTTATTTATCCATCTTAGTAAACCAAAAATATACAGAATAGTAAAACCATACAAACCACCCTCTCCCCTGAAAGAAAATACGTGTTGCTATCTCAACATCGGAAAAAAAAGCCATCATCTTTGAAAATTAATTAATTTATCTAGTAACATTATTAAAGAACCAATCAGAAACAGTTATTAAAAAAATAAGGCTTCTTAGGCTGTGAAACAATTCTGTAACGAGAAATCCTATTATTCTATTTGAAAGGTCTTGAAGTGCTTTGTAGTGGATGGCTATTAACATTACAGATGGGAAACCAAGGCCTTACAAGGTGATATGATTTATCCAAGGTCCTTTCATCATTCAGTAGCAGAAAGAGGAATATAAACAAGGTTTCCCAAACCCCAATCCACTGCCAGCTTCCCTCAGCCTTACCTCTACCACAAGGAGGACTGGAACAGCAGCTGATAACTAATCTGTTCACTCGTGGGCCCTCACATTGCGGTTTCATCAGAACCCATGTGGAAACCTGATGGGATATAACAACATCAGAGGACAGCGTGCCACAAATCATTCTTCCTCATGCAACTAAAGTAACTAAGATGCAACAGGGACCCACTTCTGCATGAAGAAAAGCTCGTGCAACTTCATACTAGAGTGAAACGACCTTGTGTAGGAAAGGCTTTGAACAACTTGCCCCAAATCAAGTAACTTCAGAGCGCTGCTTCTCCCTCCCTAACAGGAGCCTCATTGCAGTCACTCATTAGTTTGCCACCGCTTCCTTGTCTCCCGCTGCATCACAAGAGGAACGAGAACAGGTCAGAGCTCCTGCTCGAGGGTGTCATTCTGCAGACCCATGCTGCTGTGCCAACCCCAGCCAGATTCCCACTCCCATTCCCTTTACAGGTACATCCATCTTCAGCAACATTAAACCACGTCGCAGGCCCAGCACAAGCCGCAGTGACACACACCAGCTGCCCGGGCCTCTCCTGCAGGCCGGAGCAGAGGGCCTCACCTCCAGCGCAGCCGCCCTCCAGGCAGGGCTGACGCGGCTGAGGAAACCATTTCCACCAGCGGCTCAGGATTACCTCCTCCGGCCAGGCAGAGCGGGGAGCCACCGCAGAAAACGCTTCGAGAGGAGGCAGAGGCCGGCGCCATGACGGACAACGACGGGAGGCAGGGCGACAGGCCCCCCCTCCGCCGCCGACCCTCGCCGTGAGGGGCCCCGTGTCAGTGCTGCCCCGACGGCCGCGCCGCGCGCCTCCGCCACAAGATGTCGCCGTCCCCTCAGGC
>Ga0065711_1035608_pt1 | contig 22065 bp, 9 predicted proteins | sample Hoacrofraction12_FD_59098 | JGI IMG/M metagenome (GOLD analysis project Ga0065711, IMG submission 59098) | Hoatzin crop microbial communities from Cojedes, Venezuela - Epithelial fraction 12 v2 (version 2) | ecosystem: Host-associated > Birds > Digestive system > Esophagus > Crop | place... | reverse complement strand
AAGATGAGGAACTTCTTGAAAGAGTCCAGCAGAGGACTACGAGGACGATGAGGGGACTGGAGCATCTCTCCTATGAGCGGAAAGGCTGAGGGAGCTGGGCTTGTTTAGCCTGAAGAAGAGAAGGCTGAGAGGGGACCTTAGAAATACTTATGAAAGGTGGGTGTCAGGAAGATGGGGCCAGACTCATTTCACTGGTGCCCAGTGACAGGACAAGGGGCAATGGGCACAAACTGAAGCACAGGAAGTTCCTTCTGAACATGAGTAAGAACTTCTTCCCTCTGAGGGTGACGGAGCACTGGAACAGGCTGCCAAGCAGGGTTGCGGATTCTCCTTCTCTGGAGATACTCAAAATCTGCCTGGATGAGGTCCTGTGCAACCTGGTCTAGGTGACCCTGCTTCAGCAGGGGGTTGGACTAGATGACCCACAGAGGTCCCTTCCAATACCTGCTATTCTGTGATTCTGTGATTCTGTGATGTCTTTCCCAGCATTGTGAATGTCGGGCTGTCAAAAAAGTCATACTTAACAATTATGAGATATGCAAATATATCTCATCTATTTTTGCTTACCATTTTTGTTCTAATCTTTTGTGACAGAGTTGTCCTATTAGAAATGCTCTCACCATATCTGTTTCAATTATTTTATTATGACCAATCTTTTCTACTTTTCTTCATAACATACTTTTTTAAGTTGTGCCAAAACATGTGAAAACTCATCTAAAAGACAAAATGTGTATATGAATGTCAGAAATTTTCTCTAAAATCAAAAAATTAAATAATTCCAGAGGTTTCCATATTTCCTTGTAAGTTACCCTTTTGAGATTGCTGGTCTGCTGTTCTTTTTCTAATGATCCCATGTATTCTGTAAACTGGTGAGGTTTCAGCACCTCCAATGGATGTAGAACAAGCTACCTCACGTATTTCATGCATTATACTTCTGTTTAAGTATCAGGATTTACTTTCACCTTTTTCACCTCTGGTTCATGTTTGGCTGTCTTCCCTCTGTTCCAGTTCTTCCCCACCCAGAATCGTTTAGTTCATTACTCTTGCCTAGGTAGAAGAACTTGCACCTGCCTTCAGTGGAGTGAAACCTGTATGTCACAGTCACTTTGAGTTTGAAATCTGTTCCCCAATCTGTTAACAGCCAGATGGAGCCTGGTGCTCTCTGTTGATGTCATTAGCAAGCTCTTGATTCCATTTTCCAGACTGTCAGTGGAACTACTGTATTATCCAGGATCTACTGGACCTAAACATATGCATTTGCTACATCTTTCTGTTTTAGGAGTGAGTCATCGATAATCTTGCTCTTAGTACAGGTTTCTGCTCAGTTTTCTGTTTGTGCTATCTAATCCATGTTTCACAGCTTGTGAAATGTCTTGCAAAGCAGTGTCAAAAGACCTGCTGAAGTCAAAATAAATATATTTACTGCTTCTCCTCTATCTGCAAGGCCTGTTACCTTCTCCTGTGATGAATATATAGAGGCTTATTATGATTTATTCTTGAAAAATTGGTTTTGTCTGCTGCTAGCTATGTTTTAATGTAGGCTCTTTTTTTTGAGTTTATTATTATTTGTTTCCCTGTTTGATGAAGAATTAAAATTAAGCTGCCTAGGTATTTTAAAAAGACCTTTCCTTTTATCCATTCTTAAGGTGGGACTGTTTCTCCTTTTCCTTTCTTCCAGAATCTCATCCATTGCCCATGAATTCCTGGAGTGAATTTCATTGATAGTGAAAAGTTTGAAAATTTATTACTTTTCACTTGCTCTCCACATCATTACTTGTTTTCATATCTTGTTAAAAGTGTGTAAAATTCTCCCCTTGCCATTTTTTTTCTTTTTCTTCTTCATTCTCTTTGGTGTCAACCGTTTATTTCTTCCCTGCAAATCAAGTTCTGGCTATAGCACTCTAAATCTCAGGGCATACATCTGAGCCACTGCTCACTACATCATAGTTGGTCGTAGTTCCATGGGACAGGAAACAAGGCAAAGCTAGGATGCAGACTTTGAAAAGTACTCATATACAGTCTACAGAGAAATACCTTAATGCTCCAGAAATTTAAAAAAAAAAAATTAATAATTCCTACAACCTGTAAAATTGCATTTTATTAAGGGCATTGACAACTCTTCTATCAAGACTATAAAAACTTTCTCATACTTATATATTCTTAACTTACAAGTTTGCTAAAATTCAGCTGTTTAAGATGACATTTGGACATATATTCAATCTTAAAATTTTTTTTCTAAACTGGTCTTAGTATCCCTAATTCTAATCTAGGTAAGTATAATTTATTTAAACATGTAAAAGCATTCTAGAAATTTTTTCTGATGATTGCATACTCAAACTTCCAATTTAGGTAGGTGTATTTTTAGGGCCATGGAAATGCCTTTTGCCATCCATCTGAAAATGTCTCCTCTTTACAAAGTGATATCTTAGCATTCTCTAAGCAGCTCAATAGACATTTCTTCAATTTTTGATTTTCCATTGATCTTTTCCAGAGATTTCCTCTTCACTGGAACGTCCACAGCACTGTAAGGATCAGTCTGAATCCCCATAGCTGATTATTCATATTCTATTGCACCTCCTTGAAGCACTGATTTGACTTGGTAATTCATTATTATCACAGAGATGTAGGAAAGCCCTTTCTTATTGTAGGCTTCAAAGAGAAAGATGGGTTTTTCTTGCAGATTTACTGACAATTTGAGTTGGGTCTTGGTACTGAAACAATTTTTATTTAGCAATCCATTTTACAGCCTACACCTCTTCTTACATATCTGTGTCTACACAGTGGTTCCTTACAGTCTCCTCTTTAGTCATACCTAAAGGAAGAACTTTGGAAGTGTTCCTCTTGGATAACATCACATTTTTAGAAGTGATTGATCTATCATATTGTAGGTATCTTCTTTAGGATGAAAAGAACCACACCCAATAGAAATGCTCTTTTTCTTCAGTGTCCATGAAAGAAATCAAGGACGTTTAACTTAGATGCAAAAACCCATAGTCCAGACATCTGTAGCTAGGTGTAGGGTTAGTTAGGAAAAAAAAATAGTATGAAAGTCATATTTTAATCTGACAAAGGCATATAGAATTAAAAGAAAATATAAAGTAAAAATATTTATTTGCTTTATTTAGCATAAATTAAAATTTCGCTTACCAGTGGCAGGCCTTACTCCCATGAAAAAAATCTTCATTTATGTAGAGGTCAGAGAATGAACCAGTGTAAACCAGCTTTTACAGTGAGACCCTTATTTTTCTGTGTGCCACAGGTTGAAGGGTTTTTTTTTGTTGTATTTCTAATAATGCCATCATATTTGTCATTAAAATTTTGAAAGTATGGTAAGATTAGGCAATGCTTTAAAGAAGCATTAATAGTTGGGAATTCTTCACCAGCACTTCAGAATGCATTAGATCTAACTATCACTTGCATACCGCCAAATGTGTTATTGATAAAATATAGTCAGGATCCAAATGAATAAATGAATATTTGCTTTTGCAGAATAAAAGCTGTTTCTGACTCGGCAGACGTGGCTTTGAAAATACAGCTGCCACCTAGGATAAAGGTAATATTGGCTTTCAATGTGTGGCCTTATTAAGTAGAGATCTCGCTATAGGTCTCACTATAGCATGTGGAATATATTTGGTTAGTTACCAGAATCACTCAAGGTGTGCTGATATTCTTTTCTTTAGGTATGTGGGCCAGGAGGTCTTTTTTTCACAGTGACCTCCTGATTTCAAATGGCTATTTGACATGCATTACTCCTTAACATATTTTCACAGATAAGGGAGATAAATAGCTCTCTGGGCTAGTAATTGCCTATGGAGTTCAATGCCTTCAGATGAAAGAGTCCAATACACTACTGACTGAGGAGATTAGAAGGTCTTTTAAGGAATTTGGATTAGCAGGGATCTCTGAATGATGTGAACCTAAGATTAGTTCTACAAAGCATCTTCATGCTAATCTTTGCAATGTAAGGTAAACCTCTGGGTTTCTGGCATTCAAGGCGGCATTCACCTCACTTGGGTGATGCCTGGAGAAAGTTTCGTAGAACCATAGAACAGTAGAATGGTTTCGGTTGGAAGGGATCTTTAAAGGTCATCTAGTCCAACCCCCTTGCAATGAGCAGGGACATGTACCACTAGATCAGACTGCTCAGAGCCCCATCCAACCTGACCTTAAATGTTTTCAGTGATGGGCCACCTCTTCCGGTGTTTCACCACCCTCATTGTAAAAAATTTCTTCCTTATATCCAGTCAAAATCTACTCTGTTTTATTTTAAAGCCATTACCCCTTGTCCTGTCGCAACAGGCCCTGCTAAAAAGTCTTTCCCCATCTTTCTGGTCAGGCATTTGAACAGGCTGCCCAGGGAGGTTGTTGAGTCACCATCCCTGGAAGAATTTAAAAAATGTGTAGATATGGCAGTTCAGGATATGGTTTAGTAGGAATGGTGCTGTTGGCTGGATGGTTGGACTTGGTGATCTTACAGGTCTTTTCCAACTTATGATTCTACGATTCGTTAAAGCCCCTTTTAAATACTGAAATGCTATAATAAGTTATCCCTGCAGCCTTCTCTTCTCCAGGCTGAACAACACCAACTCTCTCAGATTTTCTTCATAGCAGAGGTGTTCCATACCTCTCATCATTTTTGTGGCTCTCCTCTGGACCCACTCCAACAGGTCCATGTCTTTCCTGTGCTGAGGGCTCCAAAGCTGGACTCAGTACTTCAGTACTCCCAAGTTTGATGCCTTACACTGGAGGTCATAAGAACCAGCACAGTGAGATGCTCTCTATGAGCTCCTGAAAAATGGGTAGTGCAAAAGGCTGAAAAGGAGTGCCTGTTTTCATTACTCAGGGCAAAGGAGAACCTTCCTTTGCTGATTCTGTTGGCCAGAGTCCAAAACCTTCCCTGGTGGAGTTCCTTCCTCAGTTCTTTTACACCTGGAGAAGTACTATACAACTGACAACTGAATGACATCAACAAATATCCTGAACATAGGATACAGGGGTTTGATTTCTCCCTCTGCCTACAAACTTTTGAATCCATTCCCCCCATCTTCCTGAAAAGTATTCTAATTACCAGACCATTGGTCTCAGATGTCTTACGAAGGCATCAGATTCTGCATGCTATGTGTCCTCCTGGTAAGCAACAGAAAGCTCTGCAGAAGAAAAGCAGCTCCCTAGGCCACAGGAGTGGCTAGTGTATGGCTCACAGGACTGAGACAGCTGGATCCTAGTTGAGCTTTGGCTACTTATCGGAATAGGTGGCACAGCCACCATATTTTGCAAACACAGTAACTATTCAGAGGCTTAGCAAAGAGCTTGTCAACTCTTGTCTGCTGTGCTATTTACAAGTTTGTTTTCCTCTTTTTTCACTCCTTTCAACATCTTACTATTTCATTAAGCCAGTCGATTCATCATCTGGGAGTGGAGAAGTACAGCTCACTGAGCACCCAGACAGTTTAATTTAATTTTCTCAGGTTTTTAGATGGGGGCTCAATTTGATGTGACCCCTTGAAAATGAACCCAGGCCTTGCTGTTGCTAATCAAATTCTGGCAGACTCTTACATCAGCAAGAAGAGTTTTAAATTGTAGTAGTATTAGTTTGTAGAAAAGTTTATTTTGTTAGAGCTGATGCGATAATGAACCTTCTCTTTATCCATTTCAGTAGACAGAAAATTTGATCTTGGATATCAACAGCTTTGAAGTGAGGAACAAAAAATGAGTCCATATCTTTCTTTTTTTATAGCAAAGTAAGTTCAGTACAAGACAGACAAAAGATGGAATATAGACTTTCAGATATTAGGGTTTTACCTGCACTTTCTACTTCGTTTGTTTTGTTTTGTTTATTTAGTGCTATTTTGCACTTGAAAGGATTGATTTTTATTTTTTTTTTATTTTACCCAGGTATTCTTCTTTCTTTCTGCATGAAAGAGCCTTCCTCTTCAGTTCAGTCATTTGGATAGAAAGGTCAAGAGCTATCCCTTATGACTTATCCTCAGCACTCTGCTGCATCCAGTGGGTTACTGATTTTGACTGTAATGAATGTAGTGTGCATACTTTATAGGAAAGTACAGTTCAGTTCTGTAGTAGGGCAGGACTTGTGCTGAACATGAAAACAAGTTGATACACAATTAAAGAGCTGTAGACTTCAAACACAGATCAAATCTTACTTTCAAATGCATATATTTAACCCATGGAACTGATATTTCACCTAGTCGCAGACCCTATATGTACTGTGGAAGATAGTTTAGCAGATACGACTTTTTGAAATATTTGTTATTGATTTTAATGGTGTAAAATGTGTACCTTTGTGAACTGAGTTGATATAACATTCGTTATTCTTCAAATGTAAGTCTGGGAAAGTAAAAATTTTGCACTGCCTTTCCAAATTATTTTCTGTTCTTCCACTTTTTCTAAACTGGCAAAATGTACTTTAACGGTTTCATTTTTCTCTGAACTATGAATCTGCAGCCCAAGGCAAGAACCAATAGATGTGTGGTCAAATTCACTGCAAGAAGTCCTTTTTTCTTTGATAGTGGCAACCTTGATCTGCCCAAGAAACCTATTTTGGGAAATGTTCCCTGTCATTCTCACTGAAGCTTAAATTGATTAAGTCACAAATAGAAACAGAAAAATGTTTTACATAGATTTGCTATTTACAGTCTTGAGAATTACAATATCAGGCATTGTTCAAAGGTGACTAGATACAGCATAAGGGCAGTGAAGAAAATACGCTACAATTAGGATTTAATATAGACTTTAGTTAAGCTCCAACCAGCAGCTTTTTGAACAGAAAAATATTTCAGCATTTCTCTAGAAGATGGCCCCATATAAAAGATGATCCAGTATTAATGGCACAATTAATTACACCACTCAGTACCATCAGGGGTTTTCTATCTCAGAGCCCAATTTGTTTCCAGAGATTTCCAATGACAAATCTTGCTGTTTCTTTTCTTTATTTTCTGTTTGCTTTTAAATGTGCTTCACTGAAAATATATGACAATTTTATATTAAAATGTATTAAAGTATGTTTTATAAAAAAATTGGCTTTGTTAGCACTTTAGTAATGGAAACAGAGAATACATCAGCCCTCAAGCATGTTTGGAAGGGCTCATCCGTTAAGACTGCTGAACTTCAAAATAAAATTAGTGAGAGACTACTATAACATTGATCCCTGTCTCTAGATAGCAGGAAAGCCTTAATGTGCTCCAAAGGAGTCCACACGTAAGGCAGAAGGTAATATAGAAAGCGCAAAGAAGTATGTGGCACACAAACTTCCAGCTTCTGTAGCACCCTCTGAATCTGCTTTTACTATGAAGAAATCTGAGTGTTGAATATTAGGCCCTCTATTTCAGTGTTCCTGTTTTGCAAACCATGTATCAAATCACAGACTGCTTTTTTTTAATTCACAAAAAAAGATTGTCAAGGCAGAAAGAAACACTAGGGAATAAAATACTATCATTTTTTAAAAAATGTGTTTTGATGTAACATTTCATAAAATCTCAAAGAGTGGAAAAAACCTGATAACACTCATCTCTACTTTTCTTAGTTTTATCATTTTTGGTGACCAAGGGCCATGTTTATTACATCCATTAGCACAGAAGGCATTTTGCAGATTTTGCAAAATTATAAATCTGAATTCTGTGGCAGAGTGAGAACAGAATTTTCATTTCTGAAAGAAAAAATATTCTTGAACAAGTATGTTATCATTGTTCGTAGTATCAAACAGAAAAAGAGAGAAAATAATTTTTGTATTAGAAAAACTATTTTGGGAAGCCAGAAGAAAAATTTTAATAGTGAGCAATATATTTATTTATCCAAAATATAGCATTTTGAGGTTCTAGTTTATATTTTTTCTTCCAGTGTAACAAAAGATAAAGAATTGTATTTTTTAATTTAAAAATTAAAGTGTTTCAGAAATGCCCAGTGATCTGCTGTGGATTGCCCCCTCTATTTGCTTAATATATCATGGTTTGCTACCAGTTTATTGCATGTCAACTGCACTGCAGCTGCAGCTCTTTAATGACATTCTGATGAAGGCGAGAAACTAAAGGCAGGTCTAGACTGCATGTGCATCTACAAGTTGAGTCTACAGTAGCTACAAGGCTGTTCCCACAACTAACATCCCCAGATGAGGTTACTGCTCTCCTTACTTTAGATCTCCAAAACCTCCACCGAGTCTAAGCATGATCAGATTTTTGGGATGAGCCAGACTGTGGGTCTTGGTACACTTTGAGTGGGTTACTGGATTTACATGACCAGTTTAGATTCTCAATTGCCTGTGCGAGATCTGTGTTATGCCTTAGCAGACTTAAACTAACCTCTGAGTTTCTCGCAGTGGAACTGAGGGGCACGTTCAAACCTCATCAAGGGGTATAGTAAGCTTCTTTCTCCAGAGAAAGGAAAGCTTAGAGTGGCTAAAGTCCCAGCTGAACACATCTCAGTATTTGCCGAAGTTAGTTGCTAGGAATCCAGCCCTGCTGCAAACTTGTAATTTGTGCTGAGAATTCATGGTATTTTTAGAAGGAGAACAGAAAACAAGACGTTTCTGCTGCAGACAGTTACATGTCTAGTCTTTGCTACTTCAGCTGTAGAACCTTGTGTCCATTTTGTAAATAAATTCTGAAAAAAGTGTAACTGTTACCATTTTGTGCTCCAGTCAGAAAACTGGTCTCTAAAACTATCCACAACCATTCTATGTTAATTACTTGTGTAGAACATTTCAAATTTATTCATTCATTATTCTGTGTAGTAGCCAGAAATTCTGCTCACCTGGAAAATACGCTAAATTCATTCTGACACCATAGTGAGATACGTAGCTCATGCAACCTCATTTTACAATCAATGACAATTAAGGCTAGAACTTTCAGCCTGCTTAAAATGCATGGAAATGGTGAATACTTTTTTTCTAGGCTGATGCTGCACATTAATGTTCATGCAACATATATTCAACAAAGTGTTTTAGACCTCAGATCAAATTATTTGGATGATATTGGAACTTAATTGCCCTTGTGTCATAAGACAAACACAGGACTATTTTTGCACTGCTCTCTAAAAAAGACTACATAAATAATAAATCATCTGAAAAAAAAAAAAAAGAGAGCAACAGAACTTATCAGAAATTTTTAAATCCAGAAATGAATTACAGCTCACACCTTGTAACACGGAGAAAGAACTTTTAATGCTATAAATAAATGGAAAAATAATTTAACTTGCACTGGTAGAGTGACTTCTTATGTTCAGAATTCCTGTATTTCTGTACAAAATTACCGTACACAGTCTTCGGCTAATAGAGTAGCCCAGTGTGTTAGCAGAGGCACACATACACTAAAAGAAGACACCCACAGATGATCAGTAATCTGATACTGATTTTTTTCCAATTCCAAATCTATCTGACGTTTCTAGGTTTTCAGCATCTCTATTTGCCAGAAAAATAAATGGTGTTTTCAGTATTGTATTATGTTTGTTTTCTATATAAATTGATTTTTAAAACAGCATTATAATATTGGACTGATGCTTATACTGAAAATATATTGCACAATTTGTTGTAAAAAAGGACTTCCATGCTTCTTTAATCGGATTTGAAGAAATTTTTGTTGTCTAGAATTCCTATCTTTGACTGACTATGAAAACAGAAAATGTTCAGTTAGTATCAGAGAACAGTTGCAAATAATGGTTTCTCAACTTAGAAAGCAAAAGTATTTTAACTAAAAACTCATGTCAGATCATCAGTTAGTCGGAATTTTCAAAGCATACTAATTGCAAGAATCTTCCTAGACCTCTACTGCCTATGGCTCCTGCAGGAAACAGACATTTTTTTGAAATGGATGAAGCAAAGGAGATGCAACACTGGGCAAGGTTTTACTTTTCATCTTTCATCCCAGTTTTCACAATGACATTAGTATGATTCAACCTCTTATTAGAGCTGAGCTATCAGGTGGCTGTCTGTGTTTAATTGTTCCATAAAGTTGAAACATTAAGGGCTAAATCTAGTGGGAAATGGCATTGTTTCAAACTATAGTTGCCGAAGTATTACCAGGTTGGTGCCAGTGTCTTGACTTTTTCACCAGGCTTCAGTGAGCAGGTTTTCACAGCACACTTGGAATTTCTAACAAGTTTTCTTAGAATTTAATACAAAATAACTAGTTTTGTCTTTGACACATTCTGAAGTGTTTGTGTGCGGTATTTTCCCTGTTGTAAAGTCAGCTTAGTAAGGTACACGAAACTCCATTTGCATTACCAGGAAAGGCACAATATGTTTTCTGGTTCATTCAGGGAGTTGACAAGACTACTTCAGGAGAACACAAGATTGGGCAATCCAAATAACTATCTTCAGAGCATCAGTGTTATTTCTGGCGGTGGTCAATAGCAGATGCTTGGGAAGGAATATACAAACATTACAAGGACTATAGTGAATGTTCTCCAGAAAGTTCTGCCAGCCTCCAGCAAATTTACTACTCAGGAATTTCCTCAGCTAGAGGGGAGGTGTTCCTCATCTTGTGAGAGTATAATTTTATTTTCTGAGGACCTTGTTTTTGAATACATATAAGGTTTTGTCATCCACATACCCCATTGGCAAGAAATTTTAAAGTTGAACTACATGGTGTCTGAAGAACTAAGTGTTGTATCTTTTTTATTTTAGAACTGATAACCCCACTTTCTTATTACATCAAAGACCTCTATTAAGTCATTCTTCTGTAGCTAGTTCTAGTTCAATAAGAAGAGGAGTCCTTATCTATTTGATCCTTTTTCATAAGGAAATCACTATGTACGTTTGATTTCTTTGGTCACCATCCATTGATCCCTCTCCATTTCTGCCATATTCCTCAGTGTCAGGGGATCAGAACAGTACAGTGTTCAGGACATGTGAGAACTATGGTTTTGTGCAGTCAGACAGTGATATTTTACGTTTTGTCTTTACTCCTTGTCCACTAGTTCCTAACATTTAATTTGCTTTTTTTGACTGCTGCTGAACATTGAGACAGCGTTTCAGCAGAATATTCTAATTCCTAAGTTCATAGGGTATGCAGAATTTAAGACTGTTTATTCCCGTGTTCATCGACTTAAACCTGTCTACACTGAATTCTTATTTATTGTTTATTGCTTACCCTCTACTACTACTATGCTAATGCCAATGATGCTTATCAGTTGAGTCTAGTTAATTGCCTCAGCTGAACAAGGCAGAATCATAGCATGGTAGAATAGTTTGCAAGGGAAGGGATCTTTAAAGGACATCTAGTTCAACCCCCCTGCATTAAGCAGGGACATCTTCAACCAGACCAGGTTGCTCAGAGCCCCGTCCAGCCTGAGCTTGAACATTTCCAGTGATGGGGCATCTACCACCTCTCTGAGAAACCTATTCTAGTGTTTCACCACCCTCATTGTAAAAAATTTCTTCCTCATATCCAGTCAAATTCTATGCTATTTTCATTTAAAACCACTGCCCCTTGTCCTATCACAACAGGCCCTGCTAAAAAGTTTTTCCCCATCTTCCTTATAAGTCCCCTTTAAATACTCAAAGGCCGCAATAAGGTCTCCCTGCAGCCTTCTCTATAGAGAATGCAGTTGCTAAGGAGAATAACAGCCTAAAATGAAGACTGCTATAAAATGAAAATTTGACATCTCAGAAACAGGTCCTATTTTATTAAATACATATAGACAATATATTCCCATATATATTCACATATCTGAGCTGTTGATTATTTTACTACTCCAGCTTCCCACTTGTATTTCTTTTAAATATCCACAGATGTCACAAGTACAAAAGAAAGATATAAAAATAATGTGTCATGTTTCAAACAAATATAAGACACTACCAGTATTGGACATTTATTCTACAGTTTCACAGATATCTTAAGAAGTCACATCTGGATTAATTTTGCCTTTGTGTGACATCTCATTTCTATGGCTCAGAGCTTATGTGTAGAGATTATCAAATGTCAAATGCAAATGTAAAATGGATCCTCGCTGTACAAAACAGTCTTTTACTGATATTGAGCTATTCCCTTTAAATGTTAATGAAACTGTTGTAATTACTGAAATACCAAAACAGCCTAAGAGGTGGAGATCACAGCTGTAGCCCATTACTCGTAAATTACTGGCACAGGCACTATCTTGGCATAAAGATTTGAGCAAGAACTTGTTCATCATGCTTCCTTTTAAAGGAAGGAATGGAGACCAAGTCTAAAAAGCACAGAGAGAAAGCTAAGGGACTTTCTTCTTCTACTAAGGAGGTATAAATGTTACCCCCAACCAGGCTCCCTGTCTCCTCCCCTTCATTTTTTTTTTTTCTGAGAGAGATGGAATCCAGATTATATCCTAAAAACTACTGAACATACACTAAAAGAAAATAAGCCTCTCTAAAACTCTTTTTACATAAAGATCCCCTTAATACATTTTAATCTGAAATTTAAATATTAAGCTTGCTTTTTCTTTTTTTTCCTTTTTTTTAACAGAAAAACTGACTATGTTCAAAAGCAGACATGCAGGAAGAAAGTGAGTTAAATAATGAAGGAGGAGGGGGGCACTCTTGCATTTTTTGTGTGATATTTTTTCAGCTAGCAAGCCTGTGGCACAGATGCAATGAAAAGGAAAATAGCGTACTTGAATAGGGTAAGTAGCCTCAAGACAAAAAATGTCTGAGGGCTATGCAAGCATAACTAGGCAGTAAAGAACCAGTGATATCTATACTAGAGAAAGCTGGTGACACCTTGATTCTTTGATCTGTGAACTGTGTGACAGGCTTGCAAACGGATAGTTTATTATCTGGGACGTGAATAGCAAAGTCCTACAGCGTTTCACAGGGTTAAAATGTATAAAACAGCCATTTAGATGTGTGCCAAGAATAGACTGTGGGAGGAGTTTGCTTCAGCATGCAAGGAAGTTGTACGTGCGTCTGTGTCTATATGTATGTCTATGCATATGTGCTTGTGTGGAGCACTGCGCGGTACCCAGCTGGTTCACAACAGCTGCAACTGGGAAGATGCGTACTGAAGCTGACCATGGAATTTCCAAATCCTCTTAATTCACCTTCTGATGACATTGAAGGTGGCCCAAGACCGAGCGGGACCTCGTTTTTATTTTCGCGGAGGATCGCTATCGTTACACTCCATTTAAATTCAGGAATAAGCATCTCATGACGCCATGCTCCACTGCATCGGAACTGTATGAGCAAGGCGGTCTTGCAGAGAGAGGGAGAGACAGAGAGAGGGAGAGACTTCCCAGGCTGAGAAGAAAAAGAGACACTATCTGGTTTTGTTGTCTGTGGGTTGATTTTTTTTCAAAGAAATCTGCAGCTTGAAGGTATTGGAGTAATATTTCTGTAAGCCTTGTCTCAACAGCAATAAATTTATTTGTATCAACAGCAGAGCCAGATAATGCTGCTGTTCTTCTTTCAGGGTTCTGTTGTTTCATGGATCACATAGGGAATTCCAAAGAGCAACAATCTTCGTATTACCTGACATTATATGAGCTTAGTCATCCAAGGCAAATAAGTCATCTCTGAAAGGAGCTGGCATCTCACCTAAGCTTACTAAAGTGGGCAGTCTTTCCTCAGGTGCAGTCACTTAATTTCTTTTCTTTCAGTCATTTTTGAAAGTGTGTTTGGCATGCAATATATTGATGTGTGGTATTTCTATTTAGTTACTTTTTCTGTCTTTTTAAGAGGTCTCTTTTTGTTAGACGCTAGTGAATGTAAACATTTACAAATGCAGAACAGTAATTATTGACTCAGGGATGGAAAAGCCCTTTGAAAGCATGTTGGTATGCGATGAGTACGGGGAGACTACTTGGATTTTTCTATCATCATTACTCCACATCCATGTAATCACGGAACAGTCAAAAGCCGGTCATGGTAATATTCGGAAATAAAAGTGACAAAAATATTGCTCAGCTAAATGAACATTAGCATAATAAAGCATTAGGGATGTGTTTTTTTCAAATGATATTACTCTTGAAGCAAAAAAGACAGAGTTAATCGAAGTGAAGAGTTACAGTGAGATACAAGGATATTTTGTAAAGAAAAATACACTTACAGTGGAAATCAACGGAAAAAAAGATCTTATACCTTAGCTGCATGAAAACAAAATTGTGAAATACTCAAAATTACGTTACTGAAAATAATTCAGTGATCTTAAACGAGGAAAAGCAGTAGAACGACGACTTTACTTGCCTGGTATGATAACTGGGTAATAAGACGTATTTTACTGCAAGTCTATTTCCTCATTCCACTTTAGAAGCACAATATAGCTCTGGCAAAGTAGCATCTTTACGGTCCTACAGATTGACATCACAAAGACATGGTCTTCTTTTGAAATCTATGGAACTGTGATAAATCTTCATGGTTCTATTCTAAAAGAAGAAAGGATTAAAGAATTTTAAAGAGTGGCATATTACCTCCTCTACACTATTTGGAGATGAAAGGATTGCATTATGGTGGGCTAGCAGTTATCAGGTTTTTTTGGGATTAATAATTAAATAGGATTTATAACAACAGGAAAATAGTGTTACAGTATAAAGATTTAAACAATGGAAGACTGTTTAAACCACTGGGTTTAGAGATGGAATTTCTGGCTCTGAATATAAACAGTATGTATAAAAAATCTTCCTTTAAGACATGTTTTCTTAATTGTATCTGACACCATTACCAGAGATAACCATAGAAAAACAACTGTCCTAGTAGAATTATCTTAATTTCTTGATAAATTATGCCAAATGAGTTCTAAAAGACAACTGTCATTCACAGATGCAGATCATGGTTTATCCGGCTGAGCTGCCATTCGCTAAGAAGGGTGTATATGACCAGTACTGCTCTCATTATAGTCTTCATTTGAATTCTCACCTAGGAAAGTTTGGAATAAGTTTTCTCTGGTAATGCAAGAAGAAAGTAAGACCCAACTAGGAACACAGACTGCTTGATGAAAAGTGCTAAGTGTGTTTTAGGTTGCACGGACTGGGGGAAGAAAATCTGATTTTTCTGTGACAAAATTGGGCAGGTCAGGGGTTCTCACTTGCTTGTTCTCTTGTTTTGCAAGCTAATTGGGAAATATTTTGTACATGCAGGCTTTTGGGACCATTCTAAAAGGAAACAGAAACTACACAACTTCTATGGATGTGAATGTTGATCCTCATCATGTCATGTGGCAATGAGATCTCCCACTCATTTGATTTCCAAGGTCCTGTTCAGCAACATATGAGGTCTTTATGTATTTTTGGACCCCTAGGCTGAACAAAATTTTCTGTCTCCAGGTTTATTGAATGTAAAAAATCACAGTGAGGAAATAAGCTCATCTTCATTACAAATATTTTAAATCTAACCTTTTTTCATATTCTACTCCTGTTAATTTTTTCATGTGTTCTCTGCAACAAAAATTTGATGAAATGCTTTGATTAAACTACTAAGGCAAGAGGTTTTTATTTTGTTTTGTTTCTTTCTCTTTCTTTTTTTTTTCAGAACACATAATTTAGTCTAATTCTTCTCATTTGGCACAAAGAATGGATGCCAGGAGCTATCATCCTCCCTTATTTATCAGTGTATCAGAGACTAAAATTTCAGGTAGAGACAAGTTACCCACAGTAACCCCAAATCTTTTTCCATAGCAGAATGAATAGAGTCCATTACCAGGGGATACATTATACCTTCAGAAGTAGGCTAAAGTTAATCCAAGTTTAAGCATGACAGACCTCAGTAAAGCCACATCAAAGTTGTATGCCAAATTCCTTTTATAAAGTCATTGAAAGTTAACATGGATTTTTAAGAAGTACTATTGCTCCCATAAAAAAATAAACCAAAAAATATGAAGCAGAATTTAATTACCACATGTAAATATGTATGGAGGTATAATGATTACAATGCATTGATTATAATACGTTTAATTTAACAGCCTTTTATTAATGTCCCACATAAAGAACCTGAAAATTATAGTACATGACACTAAGGACGCTGTTGTCAAAGCTCAACTATAACATTTTTAAGATATTTTAAATAGTCATACAAACTTGCCATCTCTTGCAGCTCTAGGCTTGCAAATAGAGGGTCATGTAACAAATCACCCTCTTGAATAAGCCTATTGCTGTTGTTTTTCTTCCTAAGCTGGTCACATGAGCCTCAGAAAACAGGTTTACAGGGAGAACAAAGGATTCCAAACAGGCATGAAGAAAATTTCTTCAAGGTCTGTGTCAGGCCATGGAAATGAACAGATATTCCTTGATCTAAAATTAAACCATAATCATCCTCGTGCACTCAGTATTAACACTCTGGTTCTTTATTATGCTTGTGAACTACCCACACATAGGAGAAAGCTGAAGTTTTTACCCTGATAGCAAATTTGTTCCAGTCCACATCTTTATTTCAGCTGAAGAAACCTATTATTAGCTCAAATAGCAACTTTCCCAGTTGAAAACACATGTAGCATTTTAGTAAGCTAGATTTATGTCAGGTAGGTCATGAACCTTTATTGTATTCCTGTGGTAAATAATATAAACAAGCAGAAAAGCTGTTGACCACTTGTAGTGAACTGGCTCCCCTATTTCAGTTTGAAGACAGTTTAAATGAAGCAAAAAGCGGAAAGCTTGCATAAAGCTGTGGAAGCCACAACAAATTGATTTTTTCCACTGCTTTTGTTACCTCATGGAATTTCTATCAAGTGAGAGCCAAACATAGCTCCAGTCGAGGTTTTTCCTTCTATTTTAAGGAGAAATTATATACTTACCAAAAAATATCTTGCACATATTCTAAGTCTAAACAATTAACTGTGTAAACACTTTGCTAAATTGAAAAAATAAATATTTTTCTGCTTATATTTGTTGTTCAGTTGTTTGCAATAGCATTTTGCCATCTTCCAACTCACTGAGTAGACAGTATATAGAGTTCTCTTGAACAGATTGCACTTCTCAAAGGATTATCTGCTTCATACCTGAAAGTATTACACAAAGGCTTACAATTAAGGGCATGATTTGTGAAGCTAAACCAGCAAAAAGCTTTTAAATCCCTGGTATACTCAAGCTTGTGTGTCATACCTCCTTCAGTAGTGTGGGCAATAACTCCAATCTAACTTTCCTTCTTGGATTTTCTTATATTATTTAGACCTATCTCAGGTGTCTAGATCTTTCTTTGCTATGAGCAGTACAGTCATATTCTCAGGATAAATCTATATTGCCATCAAAATTGTGACACCTACATACATAAGCACACCTGTGGTAGGTTTTCCCTAGCTGGCTGAAATACCAAGAGAAATGCAGCAGCACTTCAGAAGTGAGTGTATTTATTCTTTTCAGACACTGTTTTTTTAAATGACTAGGCCACCTTTTTTACCTACTACTTATATTTGAGTTAGAATGGCTGAATATATGTGGATTTTGACCAAAAATGCTGTTGTCACACTTTTAGCATGGCCTTAACCCGAGTTAAACAATCACTAGAAATACGCACCTCTGACTGTCAGTTCATCCCATCCTGAAATATAGGAGACAAAGAATGAAGCAGTATCTGCAAGGTTTTTTTCCTCCAGTGACTCTAAGGTGCAGGTGATTAACATAGATGATTAGCTTGGCCCAGCTGTCTTGCTTTCTGCTGGAAAAAGGTAAGGTGAATTTCATTCTGTGTGATTAGTTTATTTCTTTGCTGAGCTGAATATTGAAGGTGATAAGGCTATTTAGAAAAATTCTGTTTTCCACTGGACAGAAGGGGACAGTCTGGATTTCATCACCAGTGTCTCCAGCTGCTCACCACCTCAAGCAGAGTCATGATACAGTTCAAGCAGATTTCATACATCCAGCACAAAAAAAAAAAAAAAAAGTTTGTTTCCATCTGGATCAGTACCTTCCTCTAGTCATACATTTACTTATGGTTCTACAAGGAAAGAGGATTGAGCAACCTTAGGAGGACATGAGAAAAAGGGGAATTGCTTCTTTTTACAGCTGCACGGGCGTATGCTAGAACAAAGTGACTGTAAAACCATGGTCTCAGAAATACTTTTCATTGGCATTCCCTCTTGGCTGGTTTAAGCGTTCCAGCAGTGAGTATGCTGTCTGCTGTGAATCCAAGTCAAGGAGCCTGGCTCTCCTCCATTTAATATCAACGGAACTTTAGGGCCATAAGTCAGGATTGTGAATTCCAAGTCCAGAGAAGGCACCTGGCTTTCAGGCACTGCAGCACCACAGCATCGTTTCTGAACTGGAGTGACCACACCTTTCCTCCTGAGTTGTTGCTGATGTAGGATTTGATCCAGCCTAGCACACTTGTGTTGCTACTCTTCATGAATGAGGATATCAAGTCATCACTGCTCCTAGATTTACATTGTTTAAATGAAGATCCAGACATTGATTTCCTCTTGGCAGCAAAATGCTTTGGAAGAGCATTTGGACACTGAAGCAGTTCTTCTGAGTGCTCCCACAGCTGCATATGAACATTCCCCACCAGCCTCTCCAAGACAGCTCTTCAGACTGCAGTTTCACTTTTTAAGGAGGGACAGTTAGGCACTGGTACAGAAAGGCACCCTGAGTGCGGAAAGACATCAAGGTTCTACAGAGAAATGTATTTGTACAATCATTCACCACCACTCACAAGCGTACACACACACGATCAAAAAAAGGAACACAAATTTGACACAACAAGGGCTTCTGTCATAGAAATAATGTTTTTTTCTTTTTTATTTTCTTTCCTCTGCCCTATCTCCCAGGAAAGTGTTACTGGAATAGGGGGGCATATGTTCTTTTCTCTTGCTTTGGAGTGATGTTCTATTCCAAAACAAAAATTCTGGAAATTTGCTGATGTGAGATTTTGTTTAACACATCCATGTTTTAAACATATCTGCTAATTTTTTGTTATGAAAAACATTACTTTGTCTTAGTAAGTCAGGTATTACAACCACCCCTAGCCACACCAATTATTTTTTACTATTTACAAAAGCTAATTTAAATAGTAACTTGTAATTAGATTAGTGACGCAGTTTAACAGACTGAGCATATATTGAATGAGAGAGCAGAAATATTAAATTTGGAATGATTTACAGGCAGACTTACATTTGATTTTTTTCTTCCAATGCAATGTTCCGTAGTCTTAATCTTTGTACTTGCATATATCAAAATAACAGAAGTTAGTCTTTAAAATGTACAGAAGAGCACAAAAATCCACATTCCTTCTCTGAATATTCTTACATATGCTTGCAAGTGTCTTACATGTGTGCATGTTTGTGCACGTGATTATGTGTATGTTTGTTAGCATCCATTTATATGAGCTGCAATGCACAAATCAAAGCAGTTTAATCTACAAAGATATTCCGCACAATATAGCTTGGTTGCCATAGCATTTATCATGCAAAGTCTAGCCCCAGTTCATTGCTGAATTAAATAATACATCTCCAAGCAACTATAACTACAGCACAAATTCTGTAATATATCCTGTGGCAGAGAACCCATGTCAATATAGCAGCCATTCCCACCTCACCAGCCATGGATTTTTTTCTAATGTATTCAGTCATGTGTGGGATGCAGAGCGCGGCAGATCTTCTACCTCTTATGTATACTCATTTCTGATTTTTTGACTCCTTTTTTCTTAATTTATACCTTAATTGAAATTGCTTTTTCTGTTGCTCTGTCATCTTCATAGTAGCTAAATAATGGGCATAATTTTCCTCATTCTCTTACACAATGTGTATTCTCTTAAAGTCAGAATCTGCACTACATTTTTATAGGGTCATCAAATGTTAAAGGCCTGTTAGCTCTCCTCCGACTCTTTTGTAATCAGGAAGACCTGGCAAGTGGGATCACAGCCTTGGCTGTGGGAAGCCTAGGTTCAGGCTGTCATTCTGCCTCAGATTTCTTTTATGGCCTTTGGCATGGCCAAAAGAGTATCTAAGCATCAATGCATGATACTCATCTTCTGTAATGATGGACAGAACATGCAACACCACTGGAGAGAACAGTGTTAAAATCTGCTGTTCCCTAGAATTTAGGCATAAAAAGGCATGTCTACATAAGAAAATGAAGCACAATCCAGAAACAGTCAGGAAGGCACTAACACAATCAAGTTTTTCATGGCGCATCCTTTCACGCACATTTTAAGAGAAAACTGGAAACACTACAAAGTTTTGGACAGGAATTCAATTCTGAAAAAGTTTAAGCCATGTTCTGCATCATGTAAGAAAGCTGGTAATAGACATAAGTGAAGAATGACTAATATCTAGACCCAGGTGAGGTTTAGGCATGCTATAGGTCTGAACTGTTTGTACTGGTCAAGGCAGAAACATCTGGTGTCTCAGGCAAGATGTGGTTCTTGGGCTGCAGGAGTGCTTCTGGCCTTCACCTCCTACATTCTGCCACTCTGCCATGTCAGGTATCTCAATCATTTCTCAGACAGCCATAATTTTCAAGACTTGCATGTGTCAATAGTAACTCAAATATGGCAAAAGACCTGTACTACTGTTTTGTATCACATTATGACACAGAGGATGTAATTTTATTTTAAACGGGGAGTGTATCTTAAAAAAGTGGTTTCTTTGTGTGATTCAAGTAACTCACCTGCTGAAAGATTTGTTTGGAAAGGAGAAGAAAGCCCAAAAAATGTCTGCAAATAGCACTGTAAAAGAATGCTCCTTGGACACATTAAAGGTTCATTACGGAGATTAAATGATTGTTATTATCTAGCAGCAACACACGTGTTTTGTCACAGGTTTAGGAAACTTTTTTTGCCTGAATAGCATGGAATAAAATTTATGAGAGGGCAATAGCATCTTCTGATTATACCAGATGAGACAGCAACAGACAGCAGTTTAGAACATTAATTCTGACAGGCACAGTGTCTGAGCAATATATGGAGCTGTTGCACTGAACCAGATTGTGTTCTCAGATGTAATCTTGTGTGACCTCATTTAATGCATTCCAAAGAAATGCAAGAAATTTTGCTTTCTTCTTTTTCATAACATGAATGTTTTGGGCAAGCACAGAGTAACAGTTTTGAAGTGGACAAGATGTAGGGTAGACACAGATTTAGACTTAATAGACTATTAGCTCAGTATGTTCTCTTGTAAACTGTAGGGTATCATAAGGAAAATTGTACTCAATCTCCTATTAGTAAATAGATACTGAAAAAGAAGAGGTCAAATTCACATGTGCTGCTGAACACGTCACTTAGGAACATTGACAGGCAGGGATATCAATCACTTCTCCCTATTCTCTGTCTTTCATAACATATTTGTGGGAGGAATAAGGACAAAAAGAACAGCTTGGAGTCTGATTTCTAGATTGTGGAAGTACAGAGCAAATCAACAAGCGTGCTGAATGTCAGGAAAGGAACAGGAATCCCAGGCCCCGGAGGTAAGAGAAGAAGCCTACAAAGAGGACGACTTTCCCTTGTTCGAGGAGGACTGTGTGAGGGATCGCTTAAGCGATCTGGACGTCCACAAATCCATGGGCCCCAATGGAATGCACCCAAGAGTGCTGAGGGAGCTGGCGGATGTCATTGCTGAGCCACTCTCCATCATCTTTGAGAGGTCTCGGAGGACAGGAGAGGTGCCCGAGGACTGGAGAAAGGCAAATGTCACTCCAATCTTCAAAAAGAGCAAGAAGGAGGACCCAGGGAACTGCAGGCCAGTCAGCCTCTCCTCCATCCCGGGAAAGGTGATGGAGCAGCTCATCCTGGAGGTCATCATTTAGCAAGTGGAGGAAAAGCAGGTTACTAGGAGTAGTCAGCATGGATTCACCAAGGGGAAATCATGCTTAACCAATCTGATAGCTTTCTACGATGCCATGACTGGCTGGGTAGATGAGGGGAGAGCCGTGGATGTTGTCTACCTCGACTTCAGCAAGGCTTTTGACACTGTCTCCCATAACATCCTCCTAGGGAAGTTCAGGAAGTGGGGGCTGGATGAGTGTTCAGTGAGGTGGATTGGGAACTGGCTGAATGACAGAACTCAGAGGGTTGTCATCAGCGACGCTGAGTCTAGTCAGAGGCTGGTAACTAGTGGTGTCCCTCAGGGGTCAGTACTGGGCCCAGTCTTGTTTAACTTCTTCATCAATGACCTGGATGAAGAGTTAGAATGTACCCTCAGCAAGTTTGCTGATGACACCAAACTGGGA